>Ga0208412_1000619_pt1 | contig 18173 bp, 15 predicted proteins | sample AntDeeMetag02WF4_FD_184758 | JGI IMG/M metagenome (GOLD analysis project Ga0208412, IMG submission 184758) | Saline lake microbial communities from Deep Lake, Antarctica - Antarctic Deep Lake Metagenome 02WF4 (SPAdes) (version 2) | ecosystem: Environmental > Aquatic > Non-marine Saline and... | reverse complement strand
CATCCTGATTCACAGCAAGCAAATTGAACACCGCACGCCTGAACTGTAGCTTCGCGGCCTGAGCGCCACGGCATAATTGCCCGCTGGCCTTGATCAAATCCTCATAATCCAGACTTGGTGCGCGAAAATCCGCATCCAGCAAGCCACAGGCGCTGTGTAAGTGCACGCAACCGGGCACATCGTCTGTACGCCAGACCCGGTCAAAACGTTCAACGGCTAACCACGCCTTGGCGCCCGATTTTTCCGGAGCCGGCAGCAACTGCCAACTGGGAGGTTTCAAGCCTGCGCCTTCTGCCAGCGACAGATAAACCGCCTCACACAATCCTTCTTCGTGCCCTAACGACAAGTTGGCCGAGGTGAACTTTACCAGCCAGGCTTCATCGCCTCCCTTTGCCCGGGTGCGACAAGCCTTGTAGTCCCCGGGCGCAAAATAAAGCTGCGCCTTTGGCCGTGCACCAGCCGAGCTGCCCGCTGCCACCAGCTCTGCCAGCACTTCGCTCGTTTGCCCATCAAACAGCGCCTGAGCATGAAGCCCAAGCTGCGCCGTATCCATCGACTTGTCATCGGCCTCAGGCATAAAGTCAGACACTGGCGTATAACTCAGCGCCCCACTGCCGGTAGCCCCCACAAATGCCAGCCGATCCATCGGTGTCACCTGCGCCGGCAACACACCCTGTTGTCGAAACACGCGATCCATTAACAACAGCCCCCAACCATCGGGCAAGGCATCGGCGAACACTCCGTGCAATCCGCCATGGGGGGCACGCGGTGCTCGCTGCACGCTCGCATCCCACTTGAGCGCGAACGGCGAAAGCGACCTGTGCTCAACGAGGTAGTCCGGATCGTACTGAAAATAAATCCCTTCGCGGTTCTGAGCCAACCCACCAACCCGGACCTGCTGGCCATTGGCGAATGTACGCCACACGGTTAACTGACGTACCGACGAAACACTCACTGGGAGAGTACCTCGTCGAGCGTCCGCGGGGCCGGCTTTTGCTCTGCGTCAAGCGTCAGGCCTTGAATCCGCTTAAGCTCATCAACGGATTGCCACAGCAACAAAAACTGACGCAATGAAATCTGCCCGGTGGTTTCAAATTTCTTGATCGTCGAAGCCGGCACCGTACTGCGCTCAGCCAACGCCGCCCGAGACCATTTCAACGCCTTCCGGCGCTGTTGCACGTAACCCGCCAGAGCCTCCTGGGCATCTCTTCCCGACAGCAGACTTAACATTGGATACTCCTGCGTCTATTACTCAACAAATTATAACATAAAAGACACAGTGGTAGCCAAAACCTGATCAGACCCCCTTCGTTGACATCCTCCCCCACCAAACGCCTTAACTGGCTTTTTGGAAGGGAATTCCTACTGCTAGACCCTGATGCCCCAGGGCGAGAATGTTCCTGGCCGCGTTCACGTCGCGGTACTAATGCGTGACACCACACGCATGACAGGCCCACTCTCTTATTCGCAAACCTTCCAGGCCCGAAGGGCCAGTGCGGCTGTTACACGCGCTGCAGGTTACGGTGATATAGGCTTCATTGATTTCCACGAAAACTCCACCAGCGTGCTCGCTTTTGTATGACAACAGAGTTCTCAGTGTTGACCAGCCGGCGTCCAGCACCGACTTGGCCATGTTCGTTCTTGCAAGACCCGAGCTGGACACGTTTCCGACACCGCGACACAAAAATACCAGCGGCCGTGGGCGTCCTCCACGAAGCAGCCCGAGCGAAAACGAGTTTTTCTTGCCCTGAAGGTGTGGCTTCCACCAAGCCTTTATAGATTCCAAGCAAGAGCCCTAGTCGTCGTATGGAACTTTCAGGTACGAGCTCTTCTGAAGACAGCCATGCTTCAATCTCACCCTCTGACTTTGCTCCCGCCAGAACTGCAACTTCCTGCCTGATCAGCCCAAGCTCACTCTGATGGTCGAGAATCCATCGCAGTGCGGCTATGCCATGCTTATTAGTTATGGTCATCAACAAAACTGTCCATGTTCAAAAAAACATCCACCAAAAAGCCGGTAGAATGCTCACATATTAAAAGGAAGCTAACCGACCACATTCACCTTTAAAAGCCGTGTCTACCATGCTCATCAACGACCAGCTGCTCACTCTGATTTTCGACACCAACACCCTCCAGCGAGGCAAGCGTTACTTCAGCCAGGGCCGGGTTCAACAACTTGCGATGGACATCGAGGGCATGAGCATTCAGGTGCTGCGGGCGAATGTTGTTGGCAACCGACCCCAGGCCTATCGCACGGAGGTGCGGTTTGATCGCTACACGCCTTCAAAGATCAACACGTATTGCACCTGCCCGGTGGGCGTTCACTGCAAACACGCGGTCGCGGTGATTCATCAGGCCAACTACAATGAGACCCTTGCCAGCAGCACCACTGACTCTAAATCCCCAAAAGCCGCAACCGAACACAACGCCGAAACCTGGCTGGAGCAAGCAACTTCAGCCACATCCTACCCGGCCAGGCCTCAAAGCCCCGAATGCCTCGTCTATCTGCTGAGACCCCAAATCAATGGGGGACGCCTGTCGGTAGCGGTGCACAAAGTGCGGCAGCGCAAAAACGGCGGATACTCCAAAGGCAGCTACTCAGCGGTCTGGAACCAATCGAACCTGGAAAACAACCGGCCTCGATACGTCCAGGACAGCGACCTTGCGCCCTTGACCTGGCTACAGGCGTTGCCCGCCTCTTACCGGGTCGAGCCCATTCTCCAAGGCAAGATCGGCGGCTATTTTCTGGAGGCAGCTTTGCAAACCGGCCGCCTGTTTCTGGAGTCCACCGCCAACCCACCCTTGCAGGCAGGCGATGGCATTGAAGCCGGCTATGAGTGGCTGCCCTTGCCGGGCAGCCGTCACTGGCAGCTGGTGCCCGAAGCGCTCCCTGAACACGTGATGTTGGTGAACACCGAGCCGCCGACCTACCTCGATGCACACAGCCATCGACTGGGGCCGGTTCACACCTCTCTAAACGCCGAAACCCGGGCGCTTTTAAACCAATGCCCACCCCTGAGCGAGGCGCAGCTGCAAGAAGCGTTGCCGGAACTGAGCCGGTTAATCGAGCAAACCGGCGCGACCTTGCCCGATGCCTTTCAGGCACCCACGATTATCGAAGCCGACCCACAGCCGATTTTGCAGCTGTATTGCATAGAGCCGTCCAAGCCTGGCGCCGTGCCCATTCTTTTAGCCCGCCTGCGTTTCGCATATCACGGGCATGCTGTGAATTACGCCGATCCGCAGGCTCGGGTATTGCTGCAAACGCCCACAGGCCCGATTCTGGTAATTCGCGATGAAGACCGGGAAGCGGACTTGCGGGATCAAGGGCTGCCCGGCTTCCAGTTCACCAGCACCCTGGCGAGCAATTCGGAGGATGCCACGATGAACGCCCTGCCCGAGTCGGCCCTGGTGGACTTCACCTTGCCCACCCGCAACCACTGGCTGGATTTCACCGCCTACCAACTGCCGCAACTGCATGCGCAGGGCTGGCAGATCGAAATGGATGAAAGCTTTGATTTGCCCGTCGTGGAGGTGGACCAGTTACAGGGCAGCCTGCGACCGGATTATGAGGCCCCCGGCTGGTTCGATGTCGAACTGGGCATTGATCTGGACGGCACCACCGTCGACCTGATCCCTTTATTGCATCAGGCCCTCGCTTACCTGCCCGCCTATATAGAGGGGGAAGGTGCCGATACGAACAACCTGCCCGACACCCTTTGGCTGCACAACGGCGAAACCCTGATTCGGGTACCGTTCGAGCGCATCCAGCCGCTGGCACACACCCTTTTGAGCCTGCTGGGGCGCGAGAGTAACGACACACTGAAACTATCCCGCCTGGACGCCGCCCAACTGATGGGCCACATTCGCGCGGATTGGGACAGCCACAGCGAGCTGAAGGCACTGAGCGAGAAACTAACAAATTTCCAGGCACTGGATGACATACAGCCGCCCGAAGCGCTTAACGCCCAGCTTCGCCCTTATCAGCAAGAGGGCCTGAACTGGCTGCACTTTTTACGGGGATTCGGCCTTGGCGGCATTCTGGCCGATGACATGGGTCTGGGCAAAACCCTGCAAACTCTGGCTTGTATCCAGTCCGAGAAAACCGCCGGGCGCCTGAACGCGCCGGCTCTGGTGGTCTGCCCCACCACGCTGATCACCAACTGGCAGGCGGAAGCTGAAAAATTCACCCCGGACCTGAAGGTTTTGGTGATCCACGGCCACCGGCGAAAACCACTGTTCGAGCAGGCGAGCAAGGCGGATGTGGTCATCACCAGCTATCCACTGATCAGCCGGGATATCGAGCGGCACACCGAACAAACCTATAGCCTGGCGTTTTTCGATGAGGCCCAATACCTTAAGAACCCGGCAACCACCCTGGCCAAGGCGGCCCGAAAACTGCCCGCAGAGACGAGCATTGCACTAACCGGCACCCCCATGGAAAACCACCTGGGCGAGCTGTGGGCCCTGTTTGATCTGATTCTGCCCGGCTACCTTGGCAACCGCAAAGCCTTCCAGGAACACTACCGAAAGCCGATTGAAGAACTCGGCGACCCCAGCCGTCAAGCCGAGCTCAGTCGCCGGGTGCGCCCGTTCATGCTCCGGCGCACCAAGGACCAGGTAACCCCGGAGCTGCCGGAGAAAACCGAGATCATCCGCCACGTTGAATTAAACCGTGAACAGCGCGATCTCTACGAAACCGTGCGCGCCAGCATGGACAGCCGCATTCGGGAGGTACTCAGTGAAAAAGGCGTGGACCGCAGCCAGATCGAGATCCTCGGCGCCCTGCTTAAGTTGCGCCAGATCTGCTGTCACCCGGCCTTGCTGAACAAGGACGAAAAAGCCCGCTCGGCCAAACTGGACGAACTGCTCTCGATGATCACCGAACTGCTCGAAGAGGGCCGGCGTATCGTTTTGTTCTCCCAGTTCACCAGCATGCTTGCGCTGATCGAACAAAGCCTGAAAGCAGCGGGCATCCACTATGAAAAACTCACCGGCCAGACCCGCAACCGCGCCAAACCGGTCGAGCGTTTTCAGAATGGCGAAAGCCCCGTGTTCCTGATTAGCCTCAAAGCCGGCGGCACCGGCCTGAACCTCACCGCTGCGGATTGCGTAATTCACTACGACCCCTGGTGGAATCCTGCCGTGGAACAACAAGCCACCGACCGCGCCTGGCGCATCGGCCAGGACAAACCGGTCTTCGTCTACCGCCTAATCACCGAAGGCACTGTAGAGGAGCGCATTCACGCCCTTCAGGCCAGAAAAAGCCAATTGGCTGACGGCCTTTACGGTAGCAAAGACACCTTTGCCTCAGCGCTAACGGCGGAGGATATTTCGGTGTTGTTTGAAAAGTCTTGAGCGGTGGCGATAGCGCTGCTCGCGATGTGTCAGCAAGTAGGTGCTTATTCCCCGCTCACCGAGCAGATTCGCCGTATATATCGCGTTCTGGGTCGTGTTACAGCTGTGGGGTTCCAGTAACAGCGCGGAATCCGGCACACCCAGGGCCATCATAAACCGGCGCATGGCTTCTGCTGAGGACGGGGCACTGAATTCAGGGTCATGGCCGCCACTCAGTACCATTACCCTGGGTGGGAGTCTTTCTGCATCGTTGTCGTGCTTAGAACGAAGGTTTACAAAATCGTTATTTAACGGCAATAATTGCCGTGTTTTTTAATAAGTATAAACTTACAATATCACTCAGGTTTGCGTAACCTGTAAAACACGGCGTTAGTTACCGTATATTCAGGGTTCATCAATCCATGTCCAACACAGAATCCCGACAAAAACTGAGAAAGTGCCTACCCCTTAACATGGTGGCAACCAAGCAGTGGTTGCTTGACCAGGGCCTCGGTTTGCACTTTCTCGATAATGCCGTGCGCAGCAAGACTCTCCGGCCGCTAGCAACAGGGGTCTATGCCATGTATGAAGCAACCGCAAGCTGGCAGGGAGTTGTTGCTTAGCCACTCACCGCTTCTCTCCACGGTCTTTCATGAAATCCTCTGAAGCGCCCTCTCCGTCGAACCAAGCATCCCACTCTTCTGCGGCAGTGGCGGGATCCGTGGGTCGCTCGAACTTCTCAACTGAACCTTTTAGCTTTTCCAAGGGCTCACACTCTTGAGGGAGCGGCTCAGCCAACTCGTCCGCGTGGGCTCCGTAGGCATCCAGGTTTTCGAGTAGCTCCCGTTCTGTTAGCCGTTTCTTTTTCATAGCACCCCCATATTAAATTTTAGCACGTCAACCAAACGACAAAGCCTCATTCAGGTAAACCGGATGGCTTTGTACTCAGGATGCTCAACGCGAACCTGGATCAGGCCATCTGAGAATGCGCTGATAACAACAGCGCGTAGCGAGTACTTCGCCCGCCGCCGGGTAACTGAACAATACAACCCTTACTCAACAGATCCCCAAGATCTCGGGTAGCCGTTGGCTTGCTGACTTTCGCAAGAGACTGATACTTCCGAGCATTGATACCGTATTCAAACTCTTCACCGGCGGAGTCGAGCAAGCGATTGAGTACCTTGATCTGCCTCTCACTGAGAGGTGTCATCGCGTGACGCTGCCAAAATCGACTTTTTTCCATCACACGGTCAACTCGCAAAAGCGCTTGTTGCAACGATTCCTCCAACGTTTCCAGGAACCAGTTAAGCCACGTGGTGATATCCAGACTTCCTTTCTGAGTGTTTTCCAAATGCTCGTAGTACGCATTCCTACGAGCCATGATTGCCGCACTGAGCGAATAAAAGCGGACCGAGTGGCGCTCAGCCTGTGCCAGTGCGCGGTCGGTAACAGCACGAGTCAAACGCCCATTGCCATCATCAAACGGATGGAGCGTAATGAGCCAGAGGTGGGCAATGCCGGCGCGAATCAGATCGTCCAGGCCAGCGGGCGGCTGATTGAACCATTCGAGGAAGCGGTCGAGCTCAGCTTCCAGATTTTTCCTGGGCGGGGCTTCAAAGTGGATAGTTGGTCGGTCCATCCGCCCGGAGACAACCTGCATAGGCTGGTCTCCCCGCAACTCTCCAATCCTTAGATTGACCAAAGGCCCTGGCCCTTCAGGAAAAAGCATGGATTGCCACGAACAAAGCGTCGTAGCGCAGAGCGGCTTTTCCGGTTCATGAGTGGCTTCCAACAACAACTCTACTAAACAGTCAGACTCTGGTGTGGTTCGCCCGGTGATTCCTGCACGTTGCACCCCAAGATGTCGGGCGACGGAAGAGCGCACAGAGCTGACGTTCATCACCTCTCCTTCAATCTCGCTGGTGCGGATCGCGTTTTGAATCAACGCGTCCATTTCAACGTCCTGGCTGGCCTGATTCGGAACCCCGTCCGTGCGCCCCAGCAACCGCCCCTGCAAAAGACGGATGCGGTTCAGGCGATCGCGTAATGCGTTTTCATTCCAAGTGAAGTTAGGCCAGCCTTTTTCTTGCCAGATGTACATGAGCCGAACAAACCTCTCATTTGAATCACAATGTGAGCCGATTATGGCTTATATTCGGCTCAGGGGCTACCCGGTGAGGCGATCAACTCCCCCAGAAAGGCACCCAATGAACCCGCCACGACCATTGAAGTTATACTGGTGGCTTAAAACCAATGAAAGGCGCGCCCTTCTGGCGTTTTCGGCAGGGCAGCTACCGGGCTATCTGCAGTATTGACGATGGCGAGCTGGTGGTACTCGTGCTGAAGGTAGGTTCAAGAGGAGGCGTATACAAATGAGCGTACAAATTATTGAACGCGAGGGGAAGCCGGAATATGCCGTACTGCCCTATGATGATTATCTGAAGCTGTTAGCTCTGGCGGAAGACGCGCAGGACACAGCGGATGCAAGTAAGGCTATGGGTGAGCTCGCCAGCGGTGAAGATGAAGCGGTACCTGCTGACGTGGTCGACCGCCTCACCGCAGGAAATGAGCACCCGCTCAAAATCTGGCGCGAGTATCGTGGCCTGACCCAGGAAACCTTGGGCACAGCTGTGGGCGTGAGCAAGTCCTACATCAGTCAGATTGAAGCCAGCAGCAAGATTGGCTCAGCGAAAGTACTGAAGGCGCTGGCAGAAGCTCTTATTGTGGATATAGACGACCTGCTTGATGAATAGGGGTGAATCGTCTCGAACCACAGATGAGCAATCGCCGCACGGGCCACACCGGGCAACTCCCCGAAGTCTTTATCAAGCCATTCAGCAAACGCTGCATTACTGCCGGACCGTGAACAGCAACCTTCTCCCCCGGGGTCTATGCAGAGTTAGCGGGCTGCAGCGCGAGCCAGTTCCTAGTTTATGCTGCAAAGAAAGAAGCACAAGAGACCAAGCGTCAGGCGCTTCAAGTCCAGGTTTCCCGGCAAAGGGCTGACCGGATGCTGGAACTGTTGGATAACCCTGAGCCAATCAACTCTTCGCTTCGAGAAGCTGCACTCAACCACAGGAAACTAGCTGGTGACTTTAACAAAAGCTGCCCGATATCGATGTGCAAACCATGTTTCAGTTCCATTAGCGGGCGTCGTAGCTCCCGAAAAAGTGGGGAACCCTATCTGGACAACAAACTCCGAACTCTAGAAGAGACGGTCTTGAGCGCCTCTTCAGTCGGGTTGTCCAACAAATAGTCGCGGATAGATTGCCCTGGGAAGTCCGGAAACAGATGTGTCTTACGCTGAAACCAATCGAAAGCGAGCGTCTCTTGCCCTGAAGGTGTGGCTTCCACCAAAGCTTTATCTCTTCCAAGGACAGGCCTGCTATCTCCGCGATCATCTGATGAGCGCTTTCCGGTGCTCTACTCTAGCTCGTAGAACACCGACTCGCTGGCGATAGTCGACATTGAAAGGAAATCAAGGTGGCCATCCGGCACGCCGGCGTCGGCAAAGACCTGTCGCCACTTGCCTTCAACTACCTCAACCATCTCACGCATAATCTCATCTGCCTCATCCACCATCAAACCAAACCGCTCACAATCACTGATGGCGTTTTGAAGATTCGATTTTCGGCCCCATTCGCCAACTTCCATGGCCTGGTCCGCAGACAGACCGGCCCGGGGCTGGGGACAAACGTCGTAGGCTGGCGTTAGATCCAGGAACTCTCCATCCCAGAAGCAGGCGTGGTTCCTAGCATGGTCGTCTGTATTGCCAATCAGAATGTTAAATACCATTCTTCGGAAAAGTTCGGCACCATCACCCCCAAAGTTACGGGCGTATTTGCGTAGCAAATCCGCTAGGTCGAGGTAGCTGGAGTAGCCCCTCCGGACTTCGTATTCATCCAGGTTCAGGAGCGTCATGGCACTGATCATGTGGCGACGGTACACAGACGTCTCACTAACCACCCGATCGAATCGCTTTACCAGGATGACCTTTTTGTTCAGCGGTGACGCGAGCTGAGTCTCGGCCACATCCAGTCCGGCCATTCTTGCGAGCGTCATGCTGCCGTGCTCGATGCCCACCACGTCCCACGTATCCTTGCTGGAGGCGAACTTCGCAATCCAATAGTCACCGGCCTTAGTCAGCAGCGCCTTTGGCCTGGCGCCACCAACACTGGTCCCATGGTTGAGCGCCGCATCCAGGTGTGGATCAAGGCGCTTTCCCTGGTCAATGCGATCGGCGGCCTCTAACAGGTCTTCCAGTGGGGCGGCATGGCTTTGCTTGGGCTCGTATTCACGGGGGCTGTCCGTTACATCGAAAGCACCTATCCGGTCCGGGCCGGCGCGCAGCAGGAAATCAATCTCACCGAGATCCTCCGGCTCTTGGCCCGGCTGATTGCCGTGCTCACGCATCATGACATTACGCCCCCAGGCGTCCGGGGACGCGTCCCGGATTACGCTGTTGAGCTCATAGTCGAGGGGAATATCCTCATCCACCAGCTCACCAAGCGGGCGATCCGGAATGGACAGCGGGACCGCATCGTGGCGTTGGAGATAGCTCTTCGCGTAGCGGAAGGCGTATTGCTGATTGAAGTCATCCCACGCCACAATGCCACAGACGACCGGCCCCGCCTGGTTTGGAAGGTAGACCCACAAGTAGGCGTGATCAGAAATCATTGTTCAACCCTCCCCGCTTCCTAACGACCGGACTGGGGGAGCCCTTACTACCTCTAGACGATACTCGGTATGTTTTTTCCTTTGCTTTCGAGGACTGTAACCTGCCAGCCACGCTTTGTTTCATCAAGTTGTAGTTCCTGGTGACAGAAGAACTCATGTCCGGGTAGGCCAAATTAGCCAGTATCGGCACATTGAGGAGCCACAAGGCACTGACCACAAGCCCAAAGTCCACAGAAGGGTTTCCATTTTCCATGGCGCTGATCTGACGGCGATCCACACCCCCAAGACGATCGCCAAGATCAGACTGACTCCATCCACGCTCTTTACGAGCGGCCTCAATGAGGGCGCCCGTATCCTTGATGGCGTCTTTAACCTGGCTAATGGAATAGGTTTCTGCTTTGACTGTGCGGGCCATATGTTCACCAAAACGTACAAAATTGCTTACTTTGTACAGCTTAGTGATCAAGTGGCCGCTTGTAAACCTGGATGTACACTAAAGCGAACATGATTGCTGTTTTTGTACGTAATAGTGTACATAATGGTCCTATGGTTTCCCATGCTACTCTCAGCCACCGATCCACCCAGGCGATGTCATTTTCGCCAAATCCTCACCCCACTCCAAGTCGTCTTCCTATTGTGACACCCGAACTCAGGCTTGATCATACTCCCCCACCTAGCGTCGGTGGGGGATTCCTTGCTTAGCGTGTGCTGCGCTCGGTGCTAGTTCCTCACTGACCTGCCAAGGTTTGGTTCAGGTACTCATGTACCTTGATGCGACCCGGGGAAAGGCTTGAGTTACTTGAATCGCATCAGGGCGGTTCCGCCTTTGAAAGCTGTTGAGTGAGTGCCAAGCAGGTTTTCGTCGTAGAGCAGGCGCAGTATCTCAGCTACCCAGATATCCTTTTCCAGGAAATTCTGGGCTAACCCCGCAGGATGCTTTTGGGCACCCAAGCCCAGAATGGCTTTTAAGTCATCATGCTTCGCTGGGTCGCGATAGAATTCGAAAATATCCGTCAAACCATCATTTCCTGCTCAAATTGCTCCAATTTGACATGCCACCCTTTCGGCAGGGGGGCTAACTTAAGCTTTTTGATCGCTGTGCGGCTTTCAGACTCAGAGAGTTTTAGCCGGGACAGTGCTTTTTTCAATTCGGTGAGTTTAACGGAACTGGCTGGGGTGACGGTGAAGCTTCTTAGTAGCTCACCTTCAGGGCGTGATTTCCACCGTAGCTTTGATTCTGCAACGTGCCGCACCTCAACAGTTTCATTGCCAACCGTAAACGTTCTGCTGGCGCCGTTAGTCCAAAATACTGTTTTTACCGGTGCTTGAGTTTGAAGGCCAAGCCGATACGCGGACTCAACCCCTTGCCTCACCAGCGTGTATCCATGCTGCTGTGCCCATTTTTTTGCAATCTGTTCTGCGCTTGCCGTGATTTTGATCGATGGCATGCTGGCCAGCGACTTTGGGCGCACGTAAATGCCTTTGGCTACTCGCTCAATTACACCTTCCTGGACGAGCCTGCTTAGCGCTTTTTGCACAGACGCAGCAGCGCCCAGTTTGTAGAACTGATTGATGGAAAACGGGACGCCCCGCTTCATACGCTGCAATTGACGGGTCACTTTCTCTGATGTAGACATACTTAACCTGACAAAATAGTCATCGTGTGACTTTACACTACCCCTTTTATAAAGCGGCTTTCAAGAGTATTCGTGTCAGGATAATAGACATTTAGATTGGCTTTCGGAATCTTGAATAACTGTTGATGATTGACCCTGTGCCGGATGGAGCAACAAGTCGACCGGCAGGCGGTGATTCAGGTCCACGAACTGCTTTGGCATCACTTCATCGAGCAGCACGACGTCCACCGAAAGAGATCGCTCTGATCACTTCTGATCGCAGCGGTAAGCGGCCAATTATCCAGTCCCCATATACATCGATGAGCCGCTCGCTGTGATCTATCGGCTCACCTTAGCCCCGAGTTTGAGCCGATAGAAGCGCTTTTAGGGCTCAATTGAAACCGGGGCCAACTACATCGGCGTTTTCCTCGAAACCAGTCTCCACGGACTGACGACCACTCAGGTTTGAGGCGGCCATCTTCCTATGAAAAGCATCCAATCGACCCGCTACTGCCATCTAGGTCATTAAAATTTAAGATCTGCATCAGATGCGCCATACTGATCTGGAGAGTCCGCACTTCGACTGTTAATTTTCCTGGAGGCAAATTCACGCATGGACAAATATACCCCTTACCTACACGAGTTACGCGAGAAAGCTATTACTGAGTGCATCGAGCTATTCGAAGGGGACAGTGACGCTGCCGAGCGCTGGCTGTCTCAGCCCGTTCGAGGGCTCGGGTATCAAACCCCGAACGACATGCTCTGCTCCGAAACCGGCATTGAACGACTCAGGACATTGGTGGGTCGGCTGGAACACGGAATCTTCACTTGATTCGCACCTGATCTATCCCGGCAGTCGGACAGCTCGAAGGCGCTTTTACGTCTTATTGGACATTGCGTCGAGATAACGAACAAGTTGAACAAGACCGTCGGGTCGCCGTGTACACTCATAGCCCTCCCCCTTCTCGCTTATCATTGACCCGGCACTGCGTACTGGGGTTGGTGGAAACCCTCGCCAAGCGATCACCGGCCTTTAATGTTCGGCGACAATTAGGATGACCGGACACGTGCTTGCGCGGCGCAGCGACCAAACAATTCACGATAACCACAGGTAATTACGCATTCAGGCTTAAATTTGGATTTATGCCTTTGATTACAGGAGCTTGACTATACGTTTCTAGCATATGGATGGCCATTGACAGAGCTTTAACCGAAAAAATTTCCGTATATCCCGCTTCGCCACTTTCGCAGACTCTGTACCTACTCAGAATTATCTTCAACGCGTTTTCAACCTCAAGCGCCACTGTTCCCATAACTATCGAGTGACAGGATTCTCTCGAATCGACTCTTCCCCAAAGCGGTTCAATTTGCATTATTCGATTTTTTCCAACACCAGTAATACCAATTTTTATGTAATTTTTGTCCTCGAAAACTAGGATATAAATCATGAACGTCCTACTCATGTTAATTTCTCCGGGGCAGGCAATAGTTGATCAATGGTTTTCACTGGTAGCACGCTCTAACAATACTGTATATACCACTGTATAAACAGTATGTTGATGGAGCGCAACATAAAAAATTTGACTTGAATGCCCTCATAAAGACCTTGGCCAATCTTCCGGTTGATCTCCGGCCAAAACTGAAGGATTACTACGGCCCGCCCACAAGCTCAAACCCCTGCCCCGCAGAAAAACGAGCGTCCCGCGGGGCCGGGATAAACACAATGACAACAACCAAGATCCAATACTGAATTTAAAACAGAGACTTGCAACCTCGTTCTTTCTGTGTGTATATTGATCTCGAATGGTCGTAATATTCGGCCGCCACGTTGCGGAGCTGGCAGCAACATGGTTAACGAAATCGCAGCAAGGCAATTTTCGACAGAGCAGCATATATGTGAAGTGGTCCAGCCCTCCCAGGGTCGGGATCAATAGTGACAAAGAGCGCGTTTATTTTTCCACAACGCAGCCGATTCGCTCTGACAAGGCCAAGAGCCTCTCCGTCAGAACGAGAATTTCGAGTGATACCACGCCCGACCCCATTGTTTTTGATGGGCTCCCTCCTAGCGCGTGAGTTTCCCAACTATCTGAATAGAGCGTCGGCAAACCGCCAACGCCCCAGGACTGTGCGCACCCGTGTTCCGTGTGTCTGTGCCTGTCATGAAACCCCTAAACAGGGCATCCAATAATGTTATCCAAATTGATTTGAGACCTCTCGTGACCGTTGCCACCACGCGGAGGTTGTTCCGGTATGACCGGACCTTCTTCGCATTCGCTGTGGCAACTACATCAAACGAGATTCATGTCATGCCCCAACAACATCAACAACTGCAATTGGCCCAGCATTACTGCGCCGCGGTCAACATCGAACCGATCCCGCTCAAACGGCTGGTTCAGCTGGCCGAACTGATGGACTCACCGGGGGCCATCCAACAGCTCGACACACCGGTGCATCTTCCCACGCTACCAGTCATAACCAAAACTGAGGACGGCCAGTTCGAGGTGCTCAACGTTCGGCAGGTTTTGCTAAGCGCCAACCACAGTCGGCTGCACCCGCAGAGCCAGGTATTGGTCTGCCGACTCATAGACCCATCGGACTTGCCAATATCGAGATTGTTTTACGACATTCTCGAACCTGCTCGCCAACTGGGTGAAATCGATCCGCTTATTCACGTGGCCCAAGCGGGGGACCACCAAACCGCCTTACTGAACCAGCAGATTCTGATACAGGGCCCCGGCCAGCCCATCACCACCAAACAAATCGTGAAGCTGTGCGGAGGGCGCGTTCAAAGATCCACCATTAATCAGCGCAAAAAGAAGCTTGGTTACACAAATCCCGGGCGGGGCTGCAAAGCACGAAAAAACGACACAAGTAACGATGCCCGCCTCGTCCACGCGAGCTAAGCAGAGGAACAAAATATGGAACAGGAACAAGATCAGAAAAAGCCGGCAACTCGCCTACCAACTGACGTCATCGACGATTGGGACCGACGCCTGCGGGTCGCGGGATGCAGCGAAGAACAACGGTCTGCGCTGAAAAACACCATTCAGTGCACCCTGCCCTACCCGAGTCGTAGCAGTATGGAGGTGTGTGTCAGCGCGTACGCCGCCGCCTGCTACGACAAACCCGCAGTTGGCCCCGATGAAGCGGTGGTTTCCTCAGTTCTGTCGCAACTCGAACGCGCCGGTCAGCTGGAGACCTCCAACCGCTATGCTCAGTCACATCCTGTGGCCACGGCCATCAAAAAAATGACGAACGCGGCGTCTAGACTGCAGGTTGAACCGAATCGCTGGCTGAGTTTTTTCCTCGGCCTATGCCAGCGGGCACGATATCACGCCGAGCGTCTGAGTCCTGGGGTGTATTATCAGCACACCTTTTATGCGCGGGACGTCACGATTTTTGTGCTGCGCTCTCAGGCGGTCTTAGCCGATTCCTCCGTGGCCGAGGCATGCTCAAAGCTGCAAACCTGGTTCGAACGCGCTGAGCAAACCAACGAGCCAGTACCGATCCCGACTGCCAGCGTCAACAACCTCGATGAAAAGGTGAGCATACTCAACCGCCTAGTCGGTGAGACGTTGACGTTTGGCGTGCCGTCTGTGGAGCGCAACCAGCAGGAGACGACCGACAAATCCAGTGACAAGGGCCGACCCTTTAAGCGCAAATCAACCCCGGCCAACCCGCTGCCCAAAGAAATCACCAACCTAAAAGCGTCCCCGCCACGGGAGAAAATTCCTCGGCGCCAGTCACTGGCCTACGCTCTGAGTGAGGCAAACGACGACCCACCCCAGCTACCCATACAACCGGCGCAACGTTCCGCCTCGGCAGGGAAGGAAGCACGCGCGGACAGCGCGGAAATTGAGACAACCATTATCGATGCCCCACCTGAATTTTCGCCCTCCGAGCGCCGCAAACGTTATGTGAGCCTGCTGAACGTGCAGGCGGGCCAGAACATCCTCAGCCGCAGCGACATGCAGCGGTTTTCTTGCCGGCAGCTCTCCACCTGGCTGGAACAATTTGCCGAGGAAGAGCCGCTGAGTGCCGTGTTTTTGCTGTTGGTCTGGAGTCTGGGGATGGTGCCAGACCGGCTGATCAGACTGCGTGTGGGCACCGGCGCACCGATCGACGATGAGGACGTCGTGCTCAACCCCATCACCCACCGGCTGACCTATCGGGTGCTGAATCTGGGTGCCACACCAGACCTACAGAATGCGGTAGGCAATACCGAGCTGCCGGCTAACCACCTCATGCAGCTGGTTCTGCCTGCCGGCCTGGTTGAGCTAACTGCCTCCTCTGGCAACGAAAAACCATTTCTGGCGCATGAAAAACATTACCGGGAACTGCAAAAACTCATCAAAAAACGCTTTGGCGCCAACCCCTGCACGCTCACACAATGGGCAGCCAGCGCTGTGTCGTTCCAGGCGGAGCGTCTGAATACTCTGGAGGCGGCTACCCTGCGCGGCTCCACGGGGTTCAACGAGATTGCCTCAAGTGCCTACCGGTCGCACGACCTTGCCGTTCTGAATGCAAAATTTGCGGAGTGCTTGGTTGCTCTGCGCGACTATTGGGACGCCGAGGGGCTGATGACCGGCCCGGGGACCGAGGCGTTCGCCGACCTCGCCGTCATCGGTGTGTATCCCGAGGGCATCGTCGGCTCTATTCGCTACGCCTCACCCGAAGCGCTGACACCGGTGGTCTACGCCCTCCGCAATGCAATCAAACAGGCCCACCAACGGCTTAACATTCCCTACAAAACCAAGTCGTTCAGTGACCTGCTCGACCTAATCAACCTGCAACAACTCAATTTTTTTCTGATTCTGCAGCTGCACACCCTCGGCCGGGCGCTCAACAATAAAACCACCATCGCCTTTAGCCCAGAGGGCCTCTGGGTGTCCGATAAAGCGTCTCACCGCTATCGCGAGCGTAAACTGATTTGCGCGATCTCGCCGGAAGATATGAAGAAAAACCGCGGGTTGTTACTGGCTCAGCGCCAGCATTGCCGCGACGCTCTGGACCAACTGACCGAGCTGGCTCGCACACTGGGCCTGGACGTCCAGCTCGCCGAGCCGGCAGTCGCGGATCTGCCCTGTTTCGTCGAGCTTTCCCGCTCCCAAAAGATCGTCAAGATCGTCCGCCTGACACCGGGCCGGTGGCAGCGGGCCATCGATGAGCTCGGACTGGGCGAGATCTGGACCATGGTAGGTAACGTATTCCGCCATCTGGCCTCCACAGAACTTTCAGCCACGCTGAGCGATGCGGTGGTCGATGAGGTGCTGGGGCACAAACACCCCGGACGGGACTGGTGGGGGTCGGAGAGCGCCGGCAGCCTCCCACAACTGACGGTCATGGGTCCGATCATCGAGGAGTGGGCCGGACGAATGGGCCTGCGGACAGCCCAACTGGATGAGCGGGTTTTCGGAGGGTTTTATGATCTATCCTGAGAGCGTTATCGGCGTAGCCCCGGCATTCTGGGAGCGGACCCACGACGACCTCAAAAGGGCAACCCTGGAGGCGGTGATCAACGAGGCCGGTGACACCGGTGCGATCACCCCCAGCCAATGCAAAAAATGCCTGAGACAGATTCATGTGCAACTTAACGGTAACCGCCCCGGCGGGCTCACCGATTCCCAGCACAGTGTGGTCTGCCGGGCGCTGGAGAAAATCAACCAGAGCGGCCTGATCCGCTGCGCCCTGCCACCGGCACCGGTAAAGGCGGTACGCCCGAGCGTACTGCCAGACAACGGCCGGCAATGGGAAGCCCACGGTATAGCGCAAACCTACCTGCAAGTCACCGAGCGTGCCCTGGCCAGACCCAAAACCGCCGAGACCGCAGCCCTGTCTCTGGTTTACGGCCTGGTCGAGGTCGGTTACGGCCTAGAGCCGGCAATGAGTATTGCCTGCCGACTGCGCCAGGGTGATCTAGCCCCCAACCAGAACCGAATACTGCGCACACCGGTGCACTATCTGGAGACCGGCAACTACGTGCACGAAACCGTACTACCGTCCTCGTTACGTGAACGGTTCAAACACGTGGCCAAATTTAACCTCAAGCACAAACTCGTCGCCGGCCGCCGTCCCAATCAACAATGGGCAATACACGGCCTAGGGCCTGAGCCCGCTGCGGCGACCGATCAGGAGCTCTATGAGTGGCGATTCAATCGACTCAAAGGCGTACTCACCGAGCATCACACGAAGCGCTTCTCAGCTTGGGCGACTAACCAGCAACGCCCCGTGAACACACTCATGTGCCGATTACCCTATTTCAGCCGGGCCCTGCGGCTGAGAGCGCTGGCCCGGGGGATGGAGCCGGCGTTTTACCGGCAACTGGAAACCCTGCCGCTGCCGGCCGACACCCCGGCGGGGCTAGCCGACTTTCTGGCCCCCTCCCCAGCCATTGGGGCCTATCCGGTTACAGGCTCAGCTGTGATCACACCCAATCACTCACGTGCGCCCTGGGCGGCGTTGTCCAGCCTCACCGGCACTGCGCTGGCCGAACAGGACCTCTGCCACACCGTCAGTGCCAATTGGGCACAGGACGCCAAATTT
>Ga0208412_1000612_pt1 | contig 18270 bp, 17 predicted proteins | sample AntDeeMetag02WF4_FD_184758 | JGI IMG/M metagenome (GOLD analysis project Ga0208412, IMG submission 184758) | Saline lake microbial communities from Deep Lake, Antarctica - Antarctic Deep Lake Metagenome 02WF4 (SPAdes) (version 2) | ecosystem: Environmental > Aquatic > Non-marine Saline and... | reverse complement strand
GGGGCTTTTGCCGTGGCCATTTCGCGCTCCGGCCTGCCGGACATGCTGGCCCAACGCCTGATCGCCATGCTCGGCCAAGAAGCCGACGCGGCGCGCCGGGCGCGGGTTAAAACGCTGCTGCTGGTCGCGATACTGTTGGTGGCAATCTCGTCACAAAATCTGATTCCCGTGCATATTGCGTTTATCCCGATCCTGATTCCGCCGCTGTTAAAGGTGATGAATCAGCTGGATCTTGACCGTCGGGCGATCGCCTGCGCGCTGACGTTCGGCCTGACCGCGCCGTACATGCTGCTGCCCGTGGGCTTTGGGGCGATTTTTTTGAACGATATCCTGCTGGCCAACATCAATAGTGCCGGCGCGCCGTTCGGCCTTGAGATTACCCGCGGCATGTTGCCGCTGGCCATGGCCGTACCGGTGAGCGGCATGGCCGTGGGGCTCGCAGTGGCCGTGTTCATCAGTTACCGCCGCCCGCGCGGTTACCAGTCATTGGAGGTGGCAAGCGCTACCGCCCAAGGGGGGCACTCGGTTCCCCGTCCCAGCGCGCTCGGGCTTGTCATGTCAGGGCTTGCGATTCTGGCGGCACTGGGGCTACAGCTTTATAGCGGCTCGATGATCCTTGGTGGCCTGGTAGGGATTGCGATCCTGTCGCTGAGCGGTATTTTCAAGTGGCGCGAGGCGGACGATCTGTTTACCAGCGGTATGCGCATGATGGCGCTGATCGGGTTCATCATGATCTCTGCCGCCGGCTTTGCCGAAGTGATGAAAAGCACCGGCGAGATCGATTCCTTGGTGCAGGGCGCATTTGCGCTGTTTGGCGACAACCGTGGCCTTGCCGCGATTGCCATGCTGCTGGTGGGGCTATTTATTACGCTGGGTATTGGTTCGTCGTTTTCGACCATTCCGATTATTGCCGCGATTTTTGTGCCGTTAGCGGTGCAGTTCGGGTTTTCACCGCTGGCAACGACCGTTCTGGTGGGCACCGCGGCGGCACTTGGCGATGCCGGCTCGCCGGCCTCGGACTCCACGCTGGGGCCAACCTCAGGGCTTAACGTCGACGGCCAGCACGACCACATCATGGGCAGCGTGGTACCCACGTTCTTGCACTACAACCTGCCGATGATTGCCTTTGGTTGGACAGCCGCGATGATACTGTAACCGTGTCAGACGTTTTGCTGACCGTCGGGTTCAAGCGCACTCAGCAGCCCGCGCAATAGCGAAAGCTCTTTGCGGCTGGGCTCGGCGCGGGAAAACAGCGCCTGCAGCTGTTCTTCGGTGCGTGCGTGGGGCTGGGTTAAAAAACCGCTGTGCTGCATCACTTCATGCAGATGCTGCTGAAAGTGGGCAAATTGCTCGCGGGTGGGCGGTGTGGCCTGCGAGGGCGCCTGATAGGCAAACTCGCTGCCGCGTTGGGTGCGCCAGGCGCGGTGCACTTCGTAGGCGAGTATCTGCACCGCCTGGGACAGGTTCAGGATGGCGTAGTCGGGGTTGGCAGGGATGCTGACCTGATGCGTGCAGCAGCGAATTTCATCGTTGGTCAGCCCCGAGCGTTCGCGGCCGAACACCAGCGCGACCGGCGCGCTACGTGCATGTTGCAGCGCACTTTGCGCCATGGCGTCGGGTTCATCAAAGTGGGGTAGGGGCAAATTGCGCAGCCGCGCGCTGGCGCCAATCACCTGCACGCAGTCGTCAACGGCGTCGCTCAGTGAGCCTGCCACGCGAGCGTTTTCCAGCACGTCGGTCGCGCCGGCGGCTAGCCGGGTGGCCTCATCGTCGGGATACGCGCGAGGGTTGACCAGCGTCAGCTCGGTCAGGCCCATGGTTTTCATGGCGCGTGCAGCGGCGCCGATATTGCCGGGGTGAAACGTCTGCACCAGCACAATGCGGATGTTGGAAAGCACAATAAAACCTCTTGCCGGAATCAGGGGGCCGCGAACAAAAAACCCCGCCGAAGCGGGGTTTTTCTGGCTAGCAATAGCGTGGTGAGACGCTTACATCATGCCGCCCATTCCACCCATACCGCCCATGTCGCCCATATCCGACGCGGAATCTTTCTCGGCCGGATCGTCGGCGATCATGCACTCGGTGGTGATCATCAGGCCAGCAACCGAACCGGCTGACTGCAGCGCGGTGCGGGTGACTTTGGCCGGATCAAGTACGCCCATCTCGAACAGGTCGCCAAACTCGCTGGTTTGTGCGTTGTAGCCAAAGTTGCCTTCGCCGTCCTTGATGCGGTTGATGATGATAGCGGGCTCGTCACCGGCGTTGGTCACGATATGGCGCAGCGGAGCCTCCATTGCGCGCAGCGCCATGTTGATGCCGTGGTTCTGGTCTTCGTTGTCGCCAGTCAGGCCCCATACCTCAGTCAGCGCGCGCACCAGCGCGGTACCGCCACCGGGCACAACGCCTTCTTCTACCGCAGCGCGGGTAGAGTGCAGGGCGTCTTCTACACGGGCCTTCTTCTCTTTCATCTCGACTTCAGAACCCGCACCGACGCGGATAACTGCAACGCCGCCGGCCAGCTTGGCCACGCGCTCTTGGAGCTTTTCCTTGTCGTAGTCGGAAGACGTATCTTCGATCTGGGTGCGAATCTGGTTAACACGCGCCTCGATGTCAGCTTCGGCGCCGGCACCGTCGATGATGGTGGTGTTTTCCTTGGACATGGTGATGCGCTTGGCGGTGCCCAAGTGATCCAGGTTGGCCTGCTCAAGGGTCAGACCGACTTCTTCGGAAATCACCGTGCCGTTGGTCAGGATTGCGATGTCCTGCAGCATGGACTTGCGGCGATCGCCGAAGCCGGGTGCCTTGGCGGCGGCAACCTTGACGATGCCACGCATGTTGTTGACCACCAGCGTTGCCAGGGCTTCGCCTTCGATGTCTTCGGCGATGATGGCAAGCGGCTTGCCGGCCTTGGCAACAGCTTCAAGGGTCGGCAGCAGTTCGCGAATGTTAGAGACCTTTTTGTCCACCATCAGGAGGAACGGGTCTTCCAACTCAACCGTCATGGTTTCTTGGTTGGTCACGAAGTAGGGCGAAAGGTAGCCGCGATCAAACTGCATGCCTTCGACGACTTCCAGCTCGTTTTCAAAACCGCGGCCTTCGTCGACGGTGATAACGCCTTCTTTGCCGACCTTCTGCATCGCTTCAGCGATGATTTCGCCGATATGCTTGTCGCCGTTGGCTGAAATGGTGCCAACCTGGGCGATGGACTTGGTGTCGGTGCAGGGCACGGAAAGCGTTTGAATCTCTTTGACCGCTGCCGCGACGGCCTGGTCGATGCCGCGCTTGAGATCCATCGGGTTCATGCCGGCGGTCACGCCTTTCAGACCTTCAGCAACGATGGCATGGGCCAGAACGGTTGCCGTGGTGGTGCCGTCACCGGCGGCGTCAGAGGTTTGTGACGCGACCTCTTTGACCATTTGTGCGCCCATGTTTTCGAACTTGTCTTTCAGCTCGATTTCCTTGGCGACGGAAACACCGTCCTTGGTGACGGTCGGCGCGCCGAAGGATTTGTCCAGCACAACGTTACGGCCTTTCGGGCCAAGCGTTGCTTTTACGGCGTTAGCGAGTACGTCAACGCCGCGCATCATGCGCTTGCGTGCATCATCAGAAAACTTAACTTGCTTAGCTGCCATGTGGAATAATTCCTAAACGGTTAAAAGGTCAACGTGAAACGTAAAGCGTCGGCTGCTTAGCCTTCGACCACGGCCAGAATGTCGGCCTCGCTCATGATCAGGACTTCTTCGCCGTCGATTTTTTCTTTTTCGACGCCAAAGCCGTCTTTAAATATCACGGTATTGCCGACTTTGACGTCCAGCGCGCGGACGTCGCCGTTATCCAGGATCCGGCCGTTACCCACTGCCAAGACTTCGCCGCGCGTGGGCTTTTCCTGGGCGTTGCCCGGAAGCACGATACCGCCAGCGGTGGTCTGCTCTTCTTCAACGCGACGGATAACGACGCGATCGTGCAAAGGACGGATATTCATTTACGTTCTCCTGGGTACTGTTGGTAGCTATTGTTAATCGCTACTGGTGATAGGCCTTGAAAGTAAATCTCGACAAAAAGCCCGGTGAGGCGCTTCTCGTTGAAGACGTGGTGTCTTCGTTGTTAAGGGCAAAACCGTATGGTTTCGCCGATTCTGTGTGCTGGCTAAAAAATGGGGGCTGGCGGCATCCTTTCAAGGGGCGCAAATGAAAAAAGTTGCCTTTTTTCATTCTGTTGCCGCTTTGCCGGCTAACGGCGATGAAACGGCTCGTCGCGGGCGATGAAATCGCCTTCAAGCGGCGCGTCCTCTGTATGAGGCCGATGCGTTTTTCGTGAACGCCGCTGTGAACCCGAGGGGCGCTCGGTGTTCCACTCGTTGGCCGCCTGCGCGCCACCCTGGGTGTAGGCGCCGCTGATGCTTGCTTTGAAGCCCAGCCAGGCAAGCAGTTTGAACAGCAGGCGCCGAGCATCGGGGAGTAGGCAGGCAAGGCCAATGGCGTCGGATAAAAATCCCGGTGCCATCAGCAGCGCACCGCCAAAGATAAGGGCGCCGCCGGTGAAAAGCTCGGTGGAAGGGACTTCGCCGGCGTTAAGACGCTCGCGCGCCCGGGCAAAGGTGTAAGCCCCTTCGCGGCGAATCAAATGCAGCCCGCCGATACCGGTGAGCAGCACCAGTAGCAGCGTCGCGAAAAGCCCGATTTGGCCGCCGACGCTAAACAGGACGACAAAATCAAGCAGGGTAAACAGGGAAATAACAATCAATACCGGCATGGGCTCGCTCCGACTCGCTCCAGCGCTTTCCAAAGACACGTTGCGAAGGAATATGGTGACGCACCGCGCGTAAAACAAGCACGGCGTTATATTTTGCCGATACCGCCGATGATAAAAGACGGCCTGGCCGCGCCACCACCTGGCAAGATAGCGCCGCTAATCAAAATAGTTTTTGGCAAGCTGCTTTTGAAAATACATTTCCAGACGCAGGGTCATGGCCCAGCGGGGGTTGTAGCTGGTTTCACGCTGAAAGTGCAGCTCGGGAATGGCATCGGCAAACAGCACGCCTTTATGCACGTCGCGGCGGTAGCGGGTCTGCAGGTAGTAATCGGTCATGCGTGGGTGGGAGGCGCTTTCGCCAATGGCAATGGCTGAATAACGCAGGGCGCTACGCTCGTTGAGTCGATGATTGAGTTCGGCGGTTTCGCTGTATTCCAGCATGTCTTCTTCTTCGCGCCACTGCACGTTGGTAATAAAACGCAGGTGTTGCGCATCACTTAGCGGGCGGCCCACATCCCAGCGGGTGCGGGCATAGTAGCCGTCGTTGTTGAACCACGAAAGCCGGTTATTGGACTCTAACCGCCAGGGGCCGTCACTCAGTTGCCAAAGGCGCTTACTGGTAAAGCGCACGTAGGGGTCAAGCGGCAGGCGCAGCCGCACACCGGCACTCACGCGGTTGCTCCAGTTGTCGCGCTTATCGCGGCTTTCCAGCCAGTCAAGCCCAAGCGTTGAGGTGCGCCGATCGCGCTGGTCGTTGGCCAGCCGCCCCGAGCCCTGTTCGGCAAGTGTCCCCTGGGTTTCTTCGGGATCACTTTCAATAATGAGTCGCAGACGTTCTTCCGAGGTGGGTAAATCAATCCGGTAGCGAAGGTTGAAATCATTATCCAGGCCTTCGCCTTCCATCCAGTCGAGCTCTTGGCCGATGCGCAGGTACGACTCGTTTTCTACCGCGTAGCTGTCTTGCGTGCCAATCCAGCTGTCGATGCTGCGTGACGTGCTGTCAACCCAGTTGCCGACCTGCTCGCGAAAGGGCTCGATATCCTCCTTTGCCCATTGAGGCAGGTCGCTGTCTTGTTCGCCGGCGTGTACATCGGCGTCTTCGTGGGTATAGCCAGGCTGGGCGAAGGCCAACGTGCCCAGCAATAGAAAAGAAAAGCGTGATTTCATGCCGTATTATCCAAGCGTCAGGTCGTGACTGAAAAGTACCGAGCGCGCCGGCTTTTCAGGCTCTGCCCTATGTTGTCGTTATTTGATGCTGTCGTTATTTGATGCTGTCGTTATTGGCTACGCATTAGTCAATCTTGTAGATTTAGTAGACCTTGTGGATTTCGATGTCTTTTGCCCACTGTAAAACGCGTTTGCGCTGGCGTTTGCTGTTCATGCGGTGCGTGTCGATGGTGGTCGGCTCCAGCTGGCGTGCCGGCGGTTCAGAGAGGTGCATCTTAAAGGTGCGCCAAGCGCCGGTGGGCATGTCCTCGGAGCCGTAGAGCGCCACGACGCGTATGCCAAGTGATAAACCTTCCTGTTCGAGAACGGCATCGTCGATCTCCCAGTAGTTCACGATTTGCTGCAGGATTGAGTTAAACGACTGCACGTGGAGATAATCGCCGGAGCCAAGCGGGCCTTGGTGGGTGCGATAGCAGTCTTCTTCCTGTTCGTCGCCTTCTTGCTGGTATTCAACCACGTCTAGCGAGTAGCTGTGTTTTTCGGTGTGTAGGACAGCGATCAGATGTTGAACGAAAATGGCTTCATTGCTCATGTTACTGATCAGGCACAGTGCCTCCATACCGATGCCCTTACCGCGATTAATGATGATCCGCGGGCGCCGCTGGCGGGCATAGCCGGCGTAAAGCAGCTGGGCATAAAACACCCAGACAAACAGTGTGCATATGCTGGTAATGGCCGATATGGCTTGGCCGTGCTCACTGAGCCATTCCATTTCACGCTCCTTTTCGCCAAGGCGGATAACTGGCTTGATTGTAGGCGTAAAGGGCGAGGAGAAACAGGCGGTAACAGGCTTGATGGGGTACCGACGCGAAGGCGAATGCTGGGCGGCAGAAAATACCCAGAGACGCGGTGCGACTTGAGCTGATTATGGCGGGTGACGGATGGTAGTGTGCCTATTATTCAAGCATACAAAGGGGCATACACGCTTGGCAATGTTGATGCGGGCACGTCAAGGCACGTCGGGGCAAAGAGATTCTATTAAATCAGGTGCTTAGGGGAGGGATAAATACTTCAGGGCAGGTCAGATCATTCAAGTTGGTGCGGATGGGGAGACTTGAACTCCCACGCCTTACGGCACTAGAACCTAAATCTAGCGTGTCTACCAATTCCACCACATCCGCATAATTGATGCACATCCTACCCATTTTTCGGCTAAAGTCAACAATGGATGTGCGTCATAACAGGCGCTAGCTAAGCGGCTTGAGAGAGGCGGGGGTTATGGTCACAAAAATCGCGGGCACGCTTGCCGCGCTGGAAAAAGCCCTGCATCGCTTGCTGCCCGGGTACTGCGCTTTTTGTCTGGGCGCGCCCGAGCCGGGGTTGAGCTGGTGCTTGCCCTGTTACCGGGAGCTTGCGTGGAACGTGCACGGCTGTCGTCTTTGTGGTGAGCCGCTTTGCCGCGCCCAGGCACTGTGCCGGCACTGCCGCGAAAGCTCGCCGGATTTCGACGCCGCTTATGTGCCGCTTGTGTATCAGGGGGTCATCCGTCAGTTGGTACAGGATTTCAAATTTCAGGCGTCGCCGCGCGCCGGCGTGCTGCTCAGCGAGCTTTTTATCTCAGTATTGGATGACTGCCAGGCACAGGCGCTGTTGCCGGTGCCGCTGCACCCTACGCGGGCACACGAGCGCGGCTTTAACCAGTCGCAGTGGCTGGCCGAGCAGTTGGGGGCGAGGCTGGGGGTGGCGGTAATGAAGGCGACCCGTAAGACGGATACGCCCAGCCAGCGCTCGCTTTCACGCCGCGCACGGTTTGCTAATCTGGCCGGTGCATTTGTGCTGCCGCAGGCGCTGCCGGCGCGTATTGCGATTATTGACGATGTGGTAACCACGGGCGCGACGGCAAATGCGTTGGCGCTGGCGGCGCGTAAGGCTGGGGCGCGTGAGATAACTATTTATGCGCTGGCGCGTACATCGCTGGCGTCGCCTTGATAGGATAGCGCCTTTACCCAAGCGGAGACGGACATGCCCCATGCGTTTAGCGCGTTAGCGCCGGCTACCATCGTCGCGGCCATTGAGTCGATCGGGATTTATCCGGCCGGCGAGCCCTTTGCGTTAAACAGCTACGAGAACCGCGTACTGCTGTTCCGCGACGACGAGCGCCGTGGCTGGGTCGTCAAGTTTTACCGCCCCCAGCGTTGGACGACAGCGGTCATTCAGGAAGAGCACGACTATCTTCACGAGCTTTACCACGCCGGCGTCAGCGTGGTGGCACCGTTGCGCTTGGCCGCCGGGCAGACGCTGCACCATTTTAACGGCTTTGACTTTGCGCTGTTTCCGCAGCAGGCAGGGCAAGCACCTGAGCTTGATAACCCCGCGCATCTATTTGCACTGGGCGGGGTGCTTGGCCGGCTGCATACGGTGGCAAGCCGTCAGGCATTTACCCATCGGCGGCAGCTGGCGCTTGCGCCGGACGTGGCCGAGGCGAGTGCCAAGGTGCTGGAAAGCGGCTGGTTGACGGGTCACCAGCGGCGCGCGTACGAAACGGTGACCACACATCTGGTGGATGCGCTTGCAGATCACGCCACGGCGCCGGCGAATATGATTCGCTGTCACGGTGACTGCCATTTGGGTAATATTCTGGGGCGCGACGAGGCGTTTACGCTGGTGGATTTTGATGACTGCCTGATGGCGCCGGCGATTCAGGATATCTGGATGCTGCTCGCCATTGACGAGCCGGCCGCCTGGCACGCACAGCTTAGTGAGATCAGTGAGGGCTATGAAGAAGAGCGGGCGTTTCCCCACGCCGAGCTTGAGCTGATTGAGCCGCTGCGTAGCTATCGCCTGGTACGCCATAGCGGTTGGCTTGCCGCACGCTGGAGTGACCCCGCTTTCCCCCAGGCGTTTCCGTGGGTGGGCGAAAGCGGGTATTGGGACGGACATATTCGCCAGCTTGAGCAGCAGCGGCTTCAGCTGCAAACGCCGCGCTGGCTGGCCTGAGCGGTATCAGCCTACTTGTTGCCGGCTTCAGGATCCGGGCGATCGGCGGGAATGGGGTTGGCCACGCCTTCATCGTCGGTATGGCGACGCTTCTCATTGATCTGGGCCGAGGGGTTGTCTTGCTCGGTAATCTCCAGCGGCTCACTCAGCGTCAGGGTAAACGCGTGACCCGATGCCAGCTCGCAGGCGGCGCCATTGCAGCTTATGCCGTACTGACCGTCATCGCCGTAGACGGCGGCGTTAAGCGCACCGGAGAAGATCGAGCTGTCGGCGTCGTTGGTTTCGATGCAGGTGACGTCGTGGGTGGTAATACGCACGCGTGCATCATCGCGCTGGGCATCACCCACAATCACGCAGTACTCGGGCAGGGTATGCGAGGCCTGGCTAATATCAGCCGGTCTTAATAAAATACCCGCTTGACGGGTCTGGTCGTCGGCAAAGCTGATGGCATCGACCACCTCTACGCCGACAGTGGCATCGTCTGGCAGAGAAAGCGTGGCCGCTGACACTGATAGCGGGGCGACCAGTAGAGCCGATAACACTGCGCTGGATAACAGGGGTGACGTTAGAAAGGGTGTCTTGATGAAGGACATAACGGTCTCTCGCGGTTGGTGACGGCTGAAAGGCTAAAATAATCTCCCGATTATATCACAGTATGAGATTTTGCCGATGGCGCGCCGCTCTGTCGCATGCCGCTGCCACAGTTCACCGTTGCCTGCCCGGTAACCTGCTGCCTGCTGTATAATTTTGTGCCTTGTCATCCTGACTTTGCCCGACGTCAGGGCGAGCTTTCAAAGTGTTAATGGACAGTGTTAATGAGTAAAGTATCAACGAGGCCTCACATGACCGATGAAATTGCGCAGCACTACCGCCAGATCATGCAGCATCTGGGCGAAAACCCCGACCGCGCGGGGCTTAAAGATACGCCTCAGCGCGCGGCCAAGGCGATGCAGTTTTTGACTGCCGGTTACCAGCAGACGCTTGAAGACATCGTCAACGGCGCCGTGTTTGAGTCACAAACCGACGAGATGGTGTTGGTCAAGGATATTGAGCTTTATTCCATCTGCGAGCATCACCTGCTGCCCTTCATCGGCAAGTGCCACGTGGCGTACCTGCCCCGGGGCAAGGTGCTGGGGCTTTCCAAGTTTGCCCGCATTACCGATATGTTCGCTCGCCGTCTGCAGATTCAGGAAAACCTGACGCTGCAGATCGCCGAGGCCGTTCAGGAAGTGACGGATGCGCGCGGGGTTGCGGTAGTGATCGAGGCGCAGCACCTGTGCATGATGATGCGCGGAGTGGAAAAACAAAACTCCAGCATGTCGTCGTCGGTTATGCTCGGCGCGTTTCGTAACAATCAGCCCACGCGCCAGGAATTTCTGACGCTTATCAGCTGACGGCCAGACCTTTATCCTTGTGCCAGCCGTGGTTAATTGCGGTGTCATCCTTGGTGAAGCGCGGTATTTCGTCTTAGCATGAAGGCAACGGTTGTTTATTGCCCGAATGCCACCATCCGGTCTGGAGTTCGTTATGGAATCGCTAAAAGAAACCCAGCTTTACTGCCCGTTTGCGTATATCGACGGCAGCTGGGTAGCCGCTGACAGCGGCGAGCAAATCAGCGTCTACAATCCTGCCACCAACGAGGTTGTCGGCAACGTGCCACGTCTGGGCGAAGCCGAGACCCTGCGTGCGATTGATGCCGCCGACGCGGCCCAGCCGGCATGGCGCGCCATGACCGCGCAGCAGCGCGGTGATTTGCTGCTCAAATGGTATGACCTGATGCTTGAGCATCAGCGGGATCTGGCCATGCTGATGACCCATGAGCAGGGCAAGCCGCTCAAGGAAGCAGAGGGCGAGATTGCCTACGCAGCGAGTTTTCTGCGCTGGTTTGCTGAAGAAGGGCGCCGCGCCTACGGGGAAACCATTCCCGCTGCCAAGCCCAATCAACGTATCGTTATTACCAAACAGCCGGTGGGTGTGGTTGGGGCGATCACGCCGTGGAACTTTCCCGCAGCGATGATTACGCGCAAAGCCGGCGCGGCGCTGGCGGCGGGCTGCACGATTGTAGTCAAGCCCGCCAGCCAGACGCCGTTTTCGGCTACGGCGCTGGCGCTTTTGGCCGAGCGGGCGGGGATTCCGCGGGGCGTGTTCAACGTGGTGCCGGGCAGCGCCAAGGATATCGCCAGAGCGCTGACCCAGTCGCCCAAGGTGCGCAAGATTACCTTTACCGGCTCTACTGAGGTCGGCAGCCAGCTGATGACCCAGGCCGCCGAGAACGTGCAGAAAATATCGCTGGAACTGGGCGGCAACGCGCCCTTTATCGTGTTCGAGGATGCCGACCTGGACGCCGCCGTGGAAGGCGCCATGGCGGCGAAGTTTCGCAACGCCGGGCAAACCTGCATCTGCACCAACCGTTTTCTGGTGCAGTCAAGCGTGGTTAACGCCTTCTGTGAAAAACTCGCGGTGGCCATGCACAGCGAGCTGCACGTGGGTGACGGTGAAAAAGCCAACAACAATATCGGCCCGCTGATTGACGAAGCCGGGGTCAAGAAAGTGACCGAACACGTTAAAGACGCGGTGGACAAGGGCGCCGAGCTGATGTTGGGCGGCCATCCGCACCCGCTGGGGGGCAATTTTTTCTCGCCAACGCTAATCAGCGGTGCGTCCCCGGATATGCTGGTGGCCCAGGAAGAAACCTTTGGCCCGCTCGCCGCAGTATTCCCGTTTGATGACGAAGAAAGCGCTATCGAGATGGCCAACGACACCCGTTACGGTTTGGCGTCGTACTTCTATTCGCAGAACCTGGCGCGGGTGTGGCGCGTAGCCGATGCGCTTGAGTACGGCATGGTCGGCATCAATACCGGGGGGATTTCCAATGCGGCCGCGCCGTTTGGCGGAATGAAAGCCTCGGGGCTGGGGCGTGAAGGCGGCCACCAAGGGCTGGATGAATATCTGGAAACCAAGTATCTGTGTATGGATATTAGCTAGGCGGTGACTCAGTAAACGACGCACGATGCATACAAAACCAGCGGCCGGTGAACTGGCCGCTGGTTTTTTGTTGCCCGGTAGTACTTAACAGGCTTGGTTAATGACGCCGATTAATGACGAAAGTGGCGCATGCCGGTAAACACCATGGCAATGCCGGCCTCGTTGGCCGCATCAATCACTTCCTGGTCGCGCATGGAGCCGCCGGGTTGGATCACCGCGGTAATGCCGGCAGCAGCAGCGGCGTCGATGCCGTCACGGAAGGGGAAGAAGGCATCCGAGGCCATCACTGAGCCGGGCACCGAGAGGTTTTCGTCGGCGGCTTTAATTCCGGCAATTTTCGCCGAGTAAACGCGACTCATCTGCCCCGCGCCGACGCCCACGGTCTGGCCATCCTTGGCGTAGACGATGGCATTCGATTTGACGAACTTGGCCACCCGCCAGGCAAAGGCCAGATCGTCGAGCTCCTGTTCGGTCGGAGCGCGCTCGCTGACCACCTTGAAGGCGTCGCGGCTGACCATGCCGTGGTCGCGCTCTTGCACCAGCAGTCCGCCGTTAACGCGCTTGTAGTCCAGCGCGGGCGCCGCGACGTCGACCGGCCAGCCGGCGCTGGCGTCAAGCAGGCGTACGTTAGGCTTTTGCGCAATAATCGCGGCGGCAGCGTCGTCAATCCCGGGAGCAATGATCACCTCGACAAACTGACGATCAATGATCATGCGGGCGGTGTCGGCGTCGAGCGCGACGTTAAACGCGATAATGCCGCCAAAGGCGCTGGTGGGGTCGGTTTTAAAGGCCTGATCGTAGGCGTCAGCGGCACTTTTTCCCACGGCCACGCCGCACGGATTGGCATGTTTGACAATCACGCAGGCGGTGTCGTCAAACGCCTTGACGCACTCGAAGGCCGCATCGGTATCGGCAATATTGTTAAACGACAGCGGCTTGCCCTGGCGCGTCTGTGCTGTGGCAACGCCCGGCTCACGCGCTTCAGGGTCGACGTAAAACGCGGCGTTCTGGTGCGGGTTTTCGCCGTAGCGCATGTCCTGCTTTTTGGCCAGCTGCAGGTTGAAGGTGCGCGGAAAGGCGGCATCTTCTGCATTGACCTGACGGCCGAGGTAGTCGGCGATGGCGCCGTCGTAGCCGGCGGTATGTTCAAACGCCTTGACCGCCAGATCAAAGCGCGTGGCGGCGCTAACCTGACCCTGCTGCGTGGCCAGCTCGTCGAGCACCCGGGCGTAGTCGCCGGTATTGACCACCACGGTGGTGTAGGCGTGGTTCTTGGCGCAGGCGCGCACCATGGTCGGCCCACCGATATCGATGTTCTCGATGGCGTCAATCAGGCTGCAGTCGGGCTTGGCCACGGTAGCGGCAAAGGGATAAAGGTTGACCACGGCCATATCGATCGGCGTGATGTCGTTCTCCGCCATGACCGCATCGTCTTGGCCGCGGCGGGCAAGGATACCGCCGTGGATCTTGGGATGCAGGGTCTTGACCCGTCCGTCCATGATTTCCGGAAAGCCGGTGTGCTCGGACACTTCTGTGACCGGCACCTGATTGTCCTGCAGCAGCCGGAAGGTGCCGCCGGTGGACAACAGCTCAACGCCGTGGGCGCTAAGGCCGCGGGCAAAGTCAACGATGCCGGTTTTATCGGAAACGCTTAGCAAAGCGCGGCGAACGGGAGTCGCGGTATTAGCCATCAATGTGCTCGTCTGCAGTGGGTCAAAGAATGCAACAACAGCGCCCGCTAGGGGGCGTCGCTATCAATCAGTCCGTAATGTTTGAGTTTTTTACGCAGGGTGCCGCGGTTAAGCCCCAGCACCTTGGCGGCGCGGGTCTGATTGCCCTCGGTGTATTCCATCACTGAAGCCAGCAGCGGGGTTTCCACCTCGGTCATGACCATGGTGTACAGATCGCTGGTTTCGCCGCCGTCGAGATGTTCAAAATAGCGCCGCATCGAGGTTTCTACAGCTTCGCGAAGCGGCTGGGGCGGCGCGTCCGGCGTTACCGAACGGGGGAAAGAGAGTGCCAAACCGGCGCTTTCGTGAGCGTCATGTGAGAGTCGGTCGCGATCGGTCATGCGGCGTGGCTTCCTTTAGCTAGCAGGCGTGCGGGGGCATCCGGCGCCATGGCATTGTTCATCCAGTTAAACTGCGCCGCCGGCGTGTTAAGCGCGTTGAACTGTTGCTTTAGGGTGCGCTTGAGCGCGGCGTCAAAACGCGTATCCGCGGCGAGATACCAGCCCACATGCTTGCGCGCGATGCGCACGCCCATGAATTCGCCATAAAACTCGTGCAGCGCGGCCAAATGCTCGCCGAGCACCTGGCGGCGTTCGGCGAGCGTAGGCGGCGCCATGAGAGTGCCGTGATCCAGATAGTGGCTGATCTGTTCAAAAATCCACGGGTTACCCTGCGCGCCGCGGCCGATCATCAGCGCATCGGCCTGAGTATAAGCCAAAATCCGCGCGGCTTTTTCAGGGCTGTCGATATCGCCGTTGGCAAACACCGGCAGCGAGACCCGCGATTTCACCTCGGCGATAGTGTCGTATTCGGCCTCGCCGGCGTAGCGCTGCTGGCGGTGGCGGCCGTGTACGGCCAGCGCCTGAATGCCCGCGGATTCGGCAATTTTGGCCACGCGAACGGCATTGTTGCTGTCGGCGCACCAGCCGGTGCGTATTTTCAGAGTGACGGGGACGTCCACCGCAGCGACCACGGTTTCGACGATCTCGGCGACCAGGCGTTCATCGCGCAGAAGCGCCGAGCCGGCGGCTTTGCGGCAGACTTTTTTGGCCGGGCAACCCATGTTGATGTCGATGACTTCAGCACCCAACCCGGCGTTCAGGCGCGCGGCCTCGGCGAGCATTGCGGCGTCGCCGCCGGCAATTTGCACCACGCGGGGAGCGGGTTCGCCGCGATGATCCATGCGCTGCCGGGATTTGCGCGTATGCCACAGCTCGGGGTCGGCGGTGACCATTTCACCCACCACCCAGCCGGCGCCTAACCGCCGGCACAGCTGGCGAAAGGGGCGGTCGGTAACGCCTGCCATGGGCGCGAGTATCACGCGGTTGGGCAGCGTATAAGGGCCGATGGAAACAGCAGAGGGTGGTGTCATAGCACGAGTCAGAGTTAAGGCCGTTGAGTCGTTAAAAAAATCAGTCGTTAAAGCAGATCCTGCTAGGCGGTTGGGCACGTGCCGGTCAGGCGTACCCAGCCTTCGTGTACGGTCGGCTCATCCATGATAAGCCCTTGGGCGTGGTAGGCCTCCCACACTTGATCCGCCTGGTTGTCGAGTATGCCCGATAACGCAAGGCGCCCGCCGGGCGCGACGTGGCCGGCAATGGTCGCCGCCAGCGCGATAAGCGGTTCGGCGAGAATATTGGCGGTAACCACCGGGTAATGACCGTCGGGTAGCTGCTCGGGATAGTAAAGCGAGAGGCGGGACTCATCAATGATGTTGCGCTCGGCGTTATCGCGACTTGCCTGCAATGCTTGGGGGTCAATGTCGGTACCGTCCGCGCGCGCAGCTCCCAGCTTGAGCGCGGCGATGGCGAGAATACCCGAGCCACAGCCCACGTCGAGCACACTGGTGCCGGCAAGCTCTTCGTTTATCGCCAGCGCGTCAAGCCATTCAAGGCACAGCGCCGTGGTGGGGTGGGTGCCGGTGCCGAAGGCAAGCCCCGGGTCTAAAATGAGGTTGACCGCATCGGGGGCGGGCGGTTGATGCCAGCTGGGGACAATCCATAGCCGCTGACCCATTTGCAGCGGCATGAAGTCGTCCATCCACTCGCGTTCCCAGTCGCGGTCAGCGAGCAGCTCATACTCAATTTCGGGACAGGGTTCGCCGGGAAAATGCTCGGCCCAAGTGGCCTGAATCCGCTCCAGCATGGCGCCCACGCCTTCCAGATCATCGTACAGGCCGGTCAGCACGGTATCCTTCCAAAGCGGCGTGGTGCCGCGCTCGGGCTCGAACACAGGGTCGTCTTCGGCGTCCTGCAGGCTGATGGCCGTCGCGCCTTCGTTAAGCAGCAGGTCTTCGAGCTGTTCGGCCTGTTCGGGGGCAACGTGGGCGTTGAGTTGTAGCCAGGGCATGCAGGTCTCCACACAGCGGGAAAAGGACGGGGTGGCGCTGCCACCCCGTATTAACGCTCGTTGCTCGTCACTTACCGCGCGTCTCTTATGGCTCGCCTTTTATGACTCGTTACAGGCGGGCATCAAGACGCAAGCTTTTTTTCCAAGTAATGGATAGTGACGCCGCCTTGGCGGAAATAGCTATCGCGCACCAGGTCTTTGTGCAGGTCAATATTAGTTTTGATGCCTTCAACCAATAGCTCGTCCAGCGCGTTGCGCATGCGCGTCAGGGCGATCTCGCGGTCTTCTCCCCAGGTGATCAGCTTGCCGATCAGCGAATCGTAGTGAGGCGGCACGGTATAGCCGGTGTAGAGGTGGGAGTCCATGCGCACACCCAGGCCGCCCGGCGGATGATACAGCGTCACCTTGCCCGGCGACGGCATGAAAGTGCGTGCGTCTTCGGCGTTGATACGGCACTCAAAGGCATGGCCGCTGAGTTTGACGTCGTCCTGGGTAATAGACAGCGGCATGCCGGAGGCGATGCGGAGCTGCTCCTTGACGATATCCACGCCGGTGACCATTTCCGTTACCGGGTGCTCGACCTGTACGCGAGTGTTCATCTCGATAAAGAAAAACTCGCCGTCTTCGTAGAGAAACTCAAAGGTGCCCGCACCGCGGTAGTTAATGTCGATACAGGCATCGCGGCAGGCCGTGAGCACTTTCTCTCGGGCGACGGGGTCGATGCCCGGCGCGGGCGCTTCTTCAAGCACTTTTTGGTGGCGGCGCTGCAGCGAGCAGTCGCGGTCAAAAAGATGAATGGCGTTGCCCTGACCGTCGGCCAGCATCTGCACCTCAACGTGGCGCGGCTTTTCCAGGAATTTTTCCATGTATACCGTGCCGTCACCGAAGGCCGCACTGGCTTCGGTGCGGGTGATGCTGATGGCCGACAGCAGGTAACCTTCGGTGTGCACCACGCGCATCCCGCGACCGCCGCCGCCCGAGGCCGCCTTGATGATGATCGGATAACCGATGCGCCGCGCGGTGGCCAGGTTGGCTTCGCTGTCGTCGCCAAGCGGTCCGTCGGAGCCGGGCACGGTCGGCACGCCGGCTTCTTTCATGGCCTTGATGGCGCTGACCTTGTCGCCCATCAGGCGGATCGTGTCAGCGCGCGGGCCGATAAACGTGAAGCCCGAGCGCTCCACCTGCTCGGCAAAGTCGGCGTTTTCCGAGAGAAAGCCGTAGCCGGGATGAATGGCGCTTGCATCAGTGACTTCGGCGGCGCTGATAAGCGCGGGAATATGCAGATATGACTGTGCCGACGGCGCCGGCCCAATGCATACGACTTCGTCGGCGAGACGCACGTGCATCAGCTCGCGATCGGCCTTGGAGTGTACCGCAACGGTCTTGATACCCAGCTCTTTGCACGCGCGCAAGATGCGCAGGGCAATTTCGCCGCGGTTGGCGATCAGTACCTTGTCCAGCATGGGAGAGTCCATCCGTGTCAAAAATGAAAGATCAGGCGATGACGATCATGGGTTGATCGAATTCCACCGGCTCGCCGTCTTCCACCAGAATGGCTTCCACCACGCCGTCACGGTCGGCTTCGATCTGGTTCATCATTTTCATGGCTTCAACGATGCACACGGTATCGCCTTTTTTCACCGAGTCGCCAACATCGGAAAACGGCTTGGCACCCGGCGCCGGGCTGCGGTAAAAGGTGCCGACCATCGGTGAGTTGACGGCTTCGCCGCGGTAGGTGGGCGCTGCTGGCGCTTCCGGTGCGGGGCTTGCATGACCCGGCGCAGCAGGGTCGGGCGCCTGCTGCTGGGGCGGCGCATACTGGGCAAACGGCTGCGGCGCATAGGCGCTGCCGTTCGGGTGGCGGCTGATGCGCACCGATTCTTCGCCTTCCTGAATTTCGATCTCGCTGATATTGGATTCTTCCAACAGCTCGATCAGTTTTTTGACTTTACGAATATCCATGAGAGAGCCCCATCCTCAATGAAAATAAAACAGTTAAAATAAAAGCGCGGGAAGTGATAGCCATGACAGCGCCAACACGCAAAAGTGCGCAGACTCGCCCGGGCGCATAAAACGTTACGGCGGCGCTTAAGTCGCGGCCCCGTACAAAAAACAGTCGCCGGCGACAGCGCTTAAACGGCGCAGTAAACCAGTCTGAAAATAAAAGAGAACGCGGCACGTTAGCGAACGTTATGGCTTTATCAACGCCCAGTACGGCGTGTTCTGGCCGACGTGAGGGCGAAGTTTGCCGAAAAAAAGGCCTGATGTCTAGCAAAGCGAGGGCGCGCCG
>Ga0208412_1000609_pt1 | contig 18344 bp, 29 predicted proteins | sample AntDeeMetag02WF4_FD_184758 | JGI IMG/M metagenome (GOLD analysis project Ga0208412, IMG submission 184758) | Saline lake microbial communities from Deep Lake, Antarctica - Antarctic Deep Lake Metagenome 02WF4 (SPAdes) (version 2) | ecosystem: Environmental > Aquatic > Non-marine Saline and... | reverse complement strand
GAGACTGCTCGGCGTGCTAGGTGGATCGCCTTCTCAGTAAAACGGAGAATCTGCGACTTCGGGAGGGTCTTCATCTCATGGAATTACACGACAAACATGTAAATCTTCAAGGATTTCAACAGAGCCATTTCAGAATATGACAAGTGAGTCAGATGCAAGACCGCGAGGAGTAGACGAAGATCAGAACAAGTACCGATGTATGGTTTACGGTCACAAGACTGTCGAAGTCGTTGCAGAATCATCGGAGGAAGCCGAATCCTTAGCGACCCAAAAAACCGACACAGGAGAACTGTCGGGTTGGGTCGACGGTCAGCCCGAAATGATCGATGAGGTCGATGATGCCGAGTGATAGAAACAGTGACAAAAAACAGCGGTCAGGCCATGTAATCGAGCTATCTGACCGAGTTGACGTGATCACAGAGGACGCTGCTAGAACGCTCCACGCCTATGAATTTGAGCGGTTGGGGGGTTCTCTCGTTATGTTTGACAAACGTCTTTATAAAGCCCTGAGAATACCGTCGTGGAGTCCGAAACCCCCTCACAAACCGACTGAAGCGGCAGTTGAGCTGTTGACCGATGCTGGATTTGAGATCAGTGAGGAGTCTGACCATGCAGAGTGACACATCCAGCAACGAGATCGAGCAGATCAACCCCGACGGCCATCCTGCTGTATCGATCACTGCAAGGGTCAACGACCCGATAGCGATTAAGGAGGCCGTCGAGGTCGACGATGACGGCACGGTATCGTTCAAGATCGACAGAGATCACGCCGGAGAGACTGTCGACATCGCTGCCTGCCTGTCGGTGGAGACGACCAATGCGGTGGTCGATGATGCCGAGTGACACAACAGCCAGCGACGAGACAGGTCAATTTGTGCTTCGTGTTCAGTCGAAGCGTCGAATCGTCGACCAGTGAGTTGGGATCGACGCGAAGTCGATAGACACTGCCCACCAAACCTTCAAGAACAGTTGGGCCGGGTTCGAGGTCGAAGTCCGTATTCCTCACCACAACGGCCACAAATGGGTGACTGTGTTCGCGCCGACTGAAAATTCGGCAGCGGCTGCTGCAACCGGGCGAAGTGGGGAATATAGTGACGTTCCCGGTGAGATTCGGCCTCTCGAAATAGATGTCCAAGTCACCCAAACCGTCCACGAAGCCAAGGTTGAGACGTTAGAACAGAAGCAAGCGCTCGATGAACTATCTCGAATTCAGTACGAGGTGAAAAATGCCGCATGAACGTCCCCGAGACGGGAACGACCGAGAGTTCGAGTACGAACCCGTCGTCTGCGAAGACTGTGGCGAATACGTCGTCGTGACACGAAACCGAGACGCAAACCATGCAGACGACGATCCGAGATTCGAGTGCGGATGTGAAGTCGGTGCAATTGGGGCCGTGAAACCCGACTCATGGACTGGAGAGCCGTTCCTATGAGTAACGACGTCGACGCGGCCACCCGAGACAAACTCGAAGCCGTAGAGAACCGACTCGCCGCAGCCAACTCGGAGATCGCTGCCGCGGTCGAACAGTCGACTGGGATGCTGTCGGCCAGGCACCCAGAGTTCCAACTGCGAAACACTCACGACGAACTCCTCGATGCCTACCGCGAGCTGACCCAAACAATCGACTTAATCGAACGAACACTCGGAGAGGTCGACGAGCACGCCGAGACGCCGAAACAAATCACGAGTGACCACTCAGAGCGGATCGGCAAGACGTACGACGAACCGCTGTCGTATCTCGCGATCCAGTTGTTGCAGGCGAATCGTCGGAAGTGGTTGCACCGAAAACCCGAGACGAACGGCGCACACGAGGTCACACGCCACGGGCTCACCGAGAACCAACGGCGGTGGCTGAACGACGTGGTCGACGAATAGACACCACGCTTCCGATGTAGTCGACTGCTTTCTCACGACCTCTCGGTGCCGCTGCAACCACTCACCCCACACCCCCCTCAGTCAAAGTGAGTTCTACCAACTGTCCAACAGGCACTCACGAATATCCATCGTTGAATAGACATGACTTCACCTAGATTTAAACCACTGTGCTGCATGAGTCACCGTAGTGGAGTTTCGGCATACCGAGACGACGAGTTGGTTTCGGCGTCGAGGAACCGAAACAACGAGTAGCTGTCTGGTGGTTGTACGGCGTCTATGTACTGTTTTCGCGTGTTTTGTGGCTTCTTACCTTAGCTTCGACTCCGTTATAGCCGCCATACTCGTGGTCCCGATCTCACTTTGAATGAGGGGGGAGGGAGGTCATACCGTCGACCGTGTTCTTACAACCTCGTCGACGATCCAATTGCCGTGCCTCACTGGAACTGACCTATCACGAATCTCACTTTGACTGAGGGGAGGGGTGCAACCAACCACCGTGTAAATGTCAGTCAACCGTCGAATCTCACTTTGAACGAGGGGGGTGTGGTCGTCGATCTCACTTTGACTGAGGGGAGGGGTCGAATGCGAACTCACTCTGAGCCTGGTTCGACTTCTCGGCGATGATCGACACAAGTGGCCGCGTCATACGTGCGGCAGACACGACTCAGTAGCCCAAATCTCACTTTGAATGAGGTGGGGTAGTTATTTGTACGTCGGCTGAATGTATGCCACTATGACCGAGGAACCGCCCGATGGAATGAACACCGACCCTGCTCGGAATACTGGCGAATTGTTTACCGCCGAGACTGATGCTCCGGGAGTTATCAAACGGCTGGAGCTGCTGGAGGTCGGTGCCGTTCCCGAGGGCGACCGGATCGTTGGCCGCGACAACGAAATCGAGTCGTTGGTCTCGAACCTCCGGCCTATCGTTCGTGGCGACCCACCCACGCCTGTGTTGATTTCGGGCAAGACAGGCACTGGGAAATCACTCGTCGCCCGTCACGTCGCCGAGACCGCGACCACGGTGGCCGGACGCGAGAACCTCAGCGTAGCCGATATCTACGTCGACTGTTCGCAACACTCTACAGAGACGCGGGCTGTGTGTGCGACCGCCCGTGAAATCAACAAGGCCGCCGGGTCGCCGCGAGACATCCCGATCACTGGGCTCGGTGCCTCACAGTACTATACGATCATCTGGGATCTCCTCGAAGACTTTGATTCCGCCGTAGTGATTCTCGACGAGATCGACCGTATCCAACCCGACAAGGACGGCAACCGAGACAACATTTTGATGCAACTCTCGCGAGCCCGCGAAGCCCAGAAAACCGACACCAACATCGGGATCATCGCGATCTCGAACAAACTTGATTATCCCGCACAGATGAACCAGCGCGTTCGGTCGTCGTTCGGTGATGCTGAACTACTCTTTCCGCCCTACGATGCCAAACAGTTGGGTGAAATCATGCGAGCCCGCGAAGATGCGTTCTACGATGGCGCACTCGAAAGTGGCGTCATCCCGCGGGCGGCAGCATTGGCGGCTCGTGAACACGGTGATGCACGCAAAGCGATTCGCATTTTGAAAAATGCCGGGCTGATCGCCGAGGAAAAACAGGACTCGAAGGTCCGAGAAGCACACCTGAATGAGGCCAAACAGCGGGCCGAAGCCGACCGCGTAGCCGAACACGTCTCGACACAGACGCCCCACGCACGGTATATCCTGCTCGCATTGGCGTTGCTCACCAAGAACGCCGACCCAGACGACGGCGAGGACGGCTACCGCACGACGCACGTCTACGACGCCTACAAAACCGTGTGTGAGGAGGAAGGGTCAGACCCATTGAAGATAGACCGCGTTCGACAGCTGCTCGACGAGCAGGCGTTCCTAGATATCATCGAGTGTCGACGGACTGGCGGGGGCCATCAGCAAGGGACCTTTACGGCCCACCGACTGCTCAAAGATCCAGATGTCGTCGTGAAAGGCGTCGGCCACGATCCTGATTTAGTGCCGAAGTCGGTCGAATAGCTCTCAGTCGCCCGAAACCAGCACATTTACACTTTGACTGAGGGGTGGGGTAGTGTTCGATAGCTCGTGAAAAGTGGTGTGTGGTCGACCGCCACTGACTGCTTTTGAAGCGCCGAGTGAAAGTGAACGCACAGTCGACAGCCTGCTCGACGTCTATCGAGTTGCAGGTCGGCAGTGGGGTGTGGTCGGCACTCTTTCACTAACCAAACAACTGCTGTTTTCGGCAGTCTCGGGTTCCAATCTTGGTTAGTGTGACAAACCGCGATTCGTTCCAGGATACCGAAAGATTCGATATAGCAGCATATACTTTACAACACATCTATGAACTCACTCTAATGCCGTATTCTAATGCTACAACGCTTCTACTCCAACCCTACAAAATCAGAATACTGAATTTAGGCCACTGTGCATTACTCCGATAATACACAGTAGATTTACGAGGGTCCACGCTGTAGGGCAAGCCGAGAAGATGGACACCACTCAGACAGACGCTACTCCGGGGGACCAGCCCCTCAAAGAAGCTATAGAGGAGTTCCTACAACGCGGCTCGAAGTCCGGCAACTACAAATCGAACTTAGAGTACGTGCTGGGCAACTGGGTCGACTGGGCGGGTGGTCGTGGCGAGACCACACTGGCCGACGTCGACAAAGAGACGATGGCTGAGTACGCTGGCTACCTACGCCGACGGGTGAACGCCCGCCAGTCGACGGCCACCGACGATACCAGTGGGATCACCGCCTCGACAGCGTGGGCCTACTACGATTACGTCTCGGCGTTCTTGGATCACTGTCTCAAGTGGGACAAGATCATCGAGAACCCAGCCCAAAAGGCGGTCGCCAAAGACGAGCTCCCCGAACGACCCTCCGCGAATAGCGGGAACCAACAGTTCTGGTCGCCGACCGAGCGTCGAGCGCTCCTCGATCATGTCGACCGGGTGGCTTCCGAAGTCATCGACGAGAAAGGTACTGGTGCGGTCGTCGAGCTTCGAGACAAAGCCCTGGTGTATGTCATCGCGTTCACGGGCGCACGCGGGGGCGAGATCCTGGCTGACTCTCGCGACGATCGGCGCAACGGGATTCGATGGTCGGACGTCGACATCGAGAACAACCAGATCGATATCCTCGGCAAGAACCAACAGCGCGAGTCTGTCCAACTGCCCGGCCAGACCCATCGGCCACTCCAACAGCTCAAACGTGCTGTCGACCCAGCCAGCGAGGACTGGCCAGTGTTCACCTCTCATCATGCTCCCTCGATGTACCGCGTGCTGCCTGATGAGTTCGAACGACCCGATGAGGACGAGCGAAGCCTGCTCGACCACTGCCGAACCCTTGGGGTTGTGCCGCCAGCACTGTCTACAAACGGGGCTCGAAGCATATTGAAGCGACTGTGCAAGGACGGCGAGATCGAGGTCGACGGCGACCGCGACTACCTCACGCTACACGGCGCACGGCGCGGGGTCGGTGAGAAACTGTATCGAGAACGTGGGGCTGCTGCCGCCCAACGGACACTACGGCACGCTGATCCGAAGACGACCTCCGAGATGTACTCGCATATCGAGACGAGCGAGACCGCCGAGAACGTGACCGAGGTATTCGGGGACGAGCGGTAGGTTGAATAGAATCTTATTGATCGTCAATACAAACGTCTTCAATAATTTTGGATAGTTGGTTGTATTTATTGTCGATCTCATCAGGGTCGGCAGTATTGTATACTATTTCAAATACATTATCGTGAGTGTTGATCGAATCCTGATCAGATATTTGTTTGAATTCTTCATGTGAAGTTATATTTTCGATATCTGGGATAGGAGTCTTGCCAACACGCGGATTTTCATGCGTAGTGCTATAGGTAATTTTGGTTTCTCCTTCAAATGATTCGTTCCATATCTTCTTTAAAAAGTATATTTTGCCTGATTTTTCCGAAACTCGAACTTTGAAGGCTCTAATCTCGTAACTACCCACTGCTCGTACTAATCCTGCCTTTGTGTGTCTGCTTCTGAGTAAGTTCTCACGTTCTACCCTGTTATCCATCTTATACCAACGCCAAGACAAGAATGAGAATACTGCTGCTGAGATTAACAAAACAAACCGAAGCCCTTCTTGAACAATTGGAAGATATGGCTGAATATTCACTGTCTCTCAGTAGTAGTGATTGGTTGATTAATCCTTCTTCGAATCACTCGCTCGCCGAGGTACACGACGACCACCCTGTCTACGCTCGACGATACTACGAACCCGTCGACACAGCGGAACTCTCGGACGAACCCGACTCAGACAAGATCGGCGAGTGCCGAGGTCGTCCTGTCGGACTATCTCTCAGAGGCCGAACGACGGAAACACCGCCGCGAGGCCATGCGTGAGGAGTTGGCGGCTGTGTTCGGTGAATCTTAGATCGCAGCGAGTCCACTGATCATAGAAATTCACTGATCACAGAAACAATCAGCAACCAGCACTCTGATGCTAATTCAACTAGCTTGCCACCAACCACTGACCAGAACGTCTTTTCGGTCAATAGAATGGCGATCTGTTGTGCGTCGAGTTGAGCAAGAGAATCAATAAACTGGCCCAATTGAGACTCGGCGGCAGTTTCTGCACCTTGCATCACGCCCTTGGCCTGTGTGTAGGACTCGACAGATGCACTGGCTGGTGCGGCTTGGAACACATTGGGTTCGTGTGCTGTTTGTTCGACCATACTCTGCTGTCCGGTTCTCAACAGGTAAGCGTTTTGCACCCGTAAACCACCATAGCAGCCCGCTACGCTCCACTGCTTCCTGATTCTGAACACTTGCCAGCGACCGCTTTTTATAATCTCAAATCAGTGTTTTAGGTAGAGATTCAGGCCACAGACGGCTTGAATCAGTGGCTCAGTCGCGTTTCGGCTGAGTCAGCACGCGACCATGACAAAAGGAAACCAGCAGTACGACCGAGGAGCTACAGCTATCGACAATCAGCGGCTTGTGACCGACGGCGGCCAGCCAGCACCACCGACTGACGAAATGAACGTCACTGGTCGACCAGCCGACCGACTCCACGAAGAGTTCGAGACCGAATCCGAGCTGATCGAGTTCCTCAAAGACGGCTCGAAGGTCAGTGAGTTCAGCGGGATCGGCAGTACCACCTCGAACCGTGTATTCGATTGGTTCGAGACAGAATACTCCGAGGCCAACCGCGAACGCATCGAAAACGACGAAGCATACTGCACGGAGTACTACGATCAAGACGAACGGAACGCCGACGGTGAGTATCTGTGGGGCTTCATCTGCCCGCGTTGTGAATCGGAGAACCCACTCAAAGGCAACCCCGAAGACTTCCGCAATCGGCCATTCGGGTGCACGACCTGCAACTGGGTGTCGTGTCTTCACGCTGACGCCGTCGAGCGCTTCATCGAGAGTGTCGACCGGGATATGGCGACCAAAGAAGTAGCGACCGACGGCGGCCAGCCAGTCGACTACGAGTATCGCGCAATAGGTGCTGCCGGTGGTGGTTGGCGTCGGTCAGAATGGGTCGACAAAGAACAAGGGCTGTCCGATTACGAACGAGCCTCCGAGGAGTGGGGTGCCGTCGCCTTCGAACGCCGCGTCAGTGGTGATGATTCGACCATCCAGCGAAAACGAAAGCCGTCGATCGAGGAGTGGATGGATGTGACAGAGGACGACATTCACTTCGTCGACGAGGAGGTGGCGGCATGATTCCCGACAATCTCACCGTGGACATCCCGCAAGAGCACCGGATTGAGGCCAAACCAGTCGGCAATGCACGGTTGCTGTCTATCGAAGACGGCGAGTTGAACTGGCAGAAAGATGTGGGACTACACCACTACACCTGTAGCTGTGGTGAATCATTCTCGGATGGTCGCGCTGAGGAGCAAATATTCCGTCACCTCGTTGATGTGGGGGTGTTGGACTAATGTCGACCAACAACGCCAAACGAGCCTACCCGCCGGAAACGTGTATCCACATGGCTTCCCGCGAGGACTCCGAGGGGTTCCATTTCCGTACCCCAGTGGGCAGTATCATGTCGGTTCCGGCACTCAACGTCGACCAAGCCCGCCAGCTTGCCGCCGACGAATACCGCGGCTTTGGCCCCGAGGATTTCGAGCTCGTCGACGAAGATGCCGACCCTGATCCCGAGGCCTACCCCGACCCTGTAGACAGCGACCGGCCGATCAATGAACACGACATCTGGATGCTCAAAGTCGCCATGCGGAAGGGGAGTCGAGCCGGTCTCCAGTCACACTACAGCCGGAAGAATCCGACTGACCGCACACTCGGCCTGCTGCTCGATGAGTGGGGCAATCCGACTGAGATCCCGCTAGATGACCACGAGGCACTCCAGCAGGCCGACGGGATCGGCCCACACCGCGCCGCACAGGTTGTTGGTGCTGCAGTCTCGAACCGACTGATCGAACGCGCCTGTCGATCGGGCAGAAACGACGGCGCAGAACTCGTGACTGATGGCGGCCAGCCAGCTGAGGTCGACATCCCCGACGATATCGACCGGCCAGAGCCCAAAGAGTCGATCAACAAACTGCTGTTGTGCGGTGAGAAAGGCTACGGCGAATTCGATGGGCCGTACTCGTACTCAGTCAGCGCGTGGACGTGGGATGTAGCGTTCCCACTGGATGGCGAGTACAACTCACTACACAAAGGCGAGCGGTCGACACTCGAACGTGCTGAGGGAAAGATCGCGGTCGCACTGGCCGATGGATCGGTCGAAGCCTACGGCCACGTCAAAAGCGTCGACGAGATCGAAGACGAACTGCTTGTAGCCGTCGAGACACCAGGGAGGCCAGCATGACTGGCGACACTGAGGCATTGAATTTTCATTTCAGTGAAGGCGGCCCTCTCGAACTGGAGATATGGGACCACGAAAATGATGAGGCTACCCATATACTCACTGCGTACCCAGATGATTCTCCTACATCCGTCGACCTCACACGAGATCTCGAACGAGCCGGGTTTCGCTTAGAGAAAATCGACGAGGAGGAGGTCGACAACACTCAATACATCCTCACCGATGCCGCAGACGAGCCGATTGAAGGCGAGGAGTACGACACACCCGGCGCAGCCATCGACGCCCGTGCTCGCCTTATGGCGACTCACATGGATGGCGACGATGTGACTGTTGAGGAGGTCGACCGATGAGCGAAGCCGAGTCGTCGATCACCAGTGAGGCGACCGAAGTTCGGGTGGTCGACCGCGAGGCGCTACGTGAGCACCAACGCCAAACGCCCACGACTGGCGGCGGCCACCGCCCACCCTGCGACGACGTAGCGCACATGAGCCCGACTGCCAACTACGCTGGTCTTGAACGGCGTGTCTGTCCGAACTGTCGACTGTACTTCGACACTGAGCGAGATTCGAAGACAGTGTTCTGTTCGGCAGCCTGTCGACGACGCCACAACACAGGTGAACTGCGAGCCGACGGTAGCACAAAACGAGTCATCAAAAGAGAGCTCGCAATCGAGGAGTGTCTCAACGGCCACACACGCGCCGAATCAAACCTTGACGACGAAGCGATAGAGGATTTCGTCGCGTGGTCGAAAGACATCGAAAGACGGGCGGCACTCCGCGAACTCGCTCGCGATCGACTCGATGACGACGACCTTCCACGGGCCGACTCACTACTCTGGGTCGACCGCGCCGAGGTGTATGCCCTGTGTTCGGGCTGCTATTTCGAGAACCAAGACGGTGCATGGACGGGCAGTACACGAAATCCCAACTACGAGGAACTACGGGCGACAATGAACGACCGACTCAGCGAGGGTTGTCCGTGTACGTTCTGTAAGAGTGATCGGGTCGACGAACTTAAAGACAAGCTCGCCGATGAAGTGGCGGTCGAAATCGAGGTGATCGACGGTGAGTAGCCACCCAACCACCGACAATGGCCCGTGGATTGCAGGATCAGCCAGTACGTCGACCCACTACCACCCCATGCGAAACTGCCACCTCCTCGAAGGATCCACTAATGAAATCAGACAGGCCACGCCAGGACTGATCGAGTTCCACGACTTCACAGAGTGTCCAGACTGCAAGCAAACGATTCAGATTTCAGAAATCAACGTACCGCCGGTCGAGCCCGATGATGAGCTAACGAGGATGACGCTTCGGTTCCCCAACGCCCACGTTGGGTTTGTCGAGGAGATCGTCGACGCGGGGTTGTATCCCAACAAGAGCGAGGTCTACCGGACGGCACTCTCGGATTTCGTCGACCGATTCGAATTGCCACCGACGCTGTCAGATCCGGCGACAGTTGAGGCGAGTGTCGATGCCGAGATGTCGACCGTGGCGACCGACGGTTGTGGTGTGGTCGGTGATCGAGACGCAGAGACAGTCACAATCTCGAAAGACCGAGTCGACGACGTTCTGGAGCGCCTCGACAGAGCTATCGAACAAAACGAGATCGTTATCTCCAAGAGCAACGGGTTGGCCGCAGCGAAGACCGATCGGGAACTCCGAGCAGCTCGTCGGGAGTTAGGCGACTGTATTTCGGGAGGTGGGATCGATGAGTGAGGCCAGTCGACGCCGTACCATTCCTGTAGAGGCCGACGACCACGCGGCTGAGGTACTCATCGAGCGCCTGGAGGCGATCGGCCTGTCGGTCCTCGGTGGCCCCGAACCCAACGGTGAAGGCTATACCATCACCTTCGAGATCCCCGAGACGAGCGTCGACGATCCCTTTGCCTTCGAGCGAGACAGCGAGGGTAATCTCGATCATACCAACGAGTACCACCTTCGGTGGGCCTACGAGACGCATGACTCGCTTGATACTGTCGCAAAGGAGTTCGCAGTCGACTACAATGCGGTGCGACACCAGCTCGTCAAACGCGAGATTCACGAACCAAAGCGGTACAACACAGGTGGTTCGGAATGAGTCGATTCGATGAGCCAGAGGCCGACTGGACCGACGAGTACACCTGGACGCGCTACCGTGGGCCCCAACCCTACCCTTGTCCGGGCGGGTGGGTGCTCAACATCCCCGAAATGATGGCCGTCTCGTGGGTGTACTTCCCCGATATCGGATCGGTAAACGAGACAGAAAGCGACGTTCGAGACGCATTTGGGATGAACGACGACGGATATGAAGACGCCCGCAGCGCCGAGGCGTTTCTCCTCGGCGATACCGTCGGCCCGATCAGCGAGGAGACTATCTGTTGGCAGTTCACGATTGACGGCGAGGAGGTATTCGAGCGCGTCGACCCCGATCACGACGACCTCTACGGTGCGGTCGCCGAAGCACTGGCGAAACACTCTCGCGGTGAGTCATTCGAGGACGTATCCCCCAAGACTGGTCGACTGACTGAGGCCGAACAAAAGCAGCGAGAGACCGACCAGCGCCGCGAGTCGAATCAGTCGTTGGGTGATTTCGGGTGACATACGTCGACCTCCTGTCTATTCTCGTTGTCGGTGGCGCGGCGGTTGTCTATGCCGTCGACTACGTTCGCGACCGGCTGGATCCCGAACCACCGGAAGGGACGACCGACCACGCTGAGTGGCTGTATGCGACCGACCAGATCAGCCACGCTGAACTCGAACGTCGACTGGATGTGTATGCCGATCCGGAGGCGACGAAGATACGATCGGCGGTCGAGCGAATCGGTGGTATCGACACCGAACTGAGTTTTGCGGTCGCCGAACGCTACGACACACTCACAGACCTTTCGAATGCAACCGACGACGACCTCCGACGAATCCACGGTATCGGACCACAACGAGCCCGCGCAATCAGGGAGCGATTCGAATGAGTAGCACTGAGACCCAACCGCGAGAGACCGTCGACCTCGCGTTCGACCCACAGTTCTGTGAGGCTCTGTTGGAGGGCGACAAGACGTCGACCATCCGATACGGTCTGTGGGGGCCTCCGGGCGTGGGCAACCGCCTGCGACTGCTGAATGCCGACTCTCGCGAGGAGATCGGGACGTCGACCGTTGAGCAGGTTCGACGTCGACAGGCATACGATCTCGCCAGGAATGGTATGGCCGGACACTATGAGTACGATGACGTAGAGGCACTACTATCAGCTATGCAGCAGTACTACCCAGATGCCAACCTCACACCGGAGACGTGGTTTACCGTGGTCCATTGGGGCAACGTGGATATTGCGTGACTGGAGTGCATAGAGGGGTTACTAGAAGCTTATATACGAGAATATCTTCAGACATACCCTTATTGGACACTTATATTTCCCCGGTCTGATTGATAGATATGGCACAAAATAAAGAAGCCACCAACTGGGGGCAAGCCATTAGAATCGCAAATGAACACGGCCCTGGAATCACTATTGATGTTCCAAAACATGCCGAGCGGATGTTGCCACCGGAGAGTCAGTTCATTGAGTCCAACCCTCCGTTCTCACTGAAATTAGGGGCCGAACAAGTCTACCGAGAAGACAAACGAGGCCCCCATTTCCAGATCAGAGAGTACAAAAATCGCTGGTCGTTGCAGTACGACCGATTCAATCCTCATTACCGACCGCTGCGTCATGCAGCTGTTGATGCAACCGCCTACTCATTCGGTGTGGCCGTATTTGCTGCGGCAATTGCAGGCAGTCGGTGAGGAAATTAGTTTTCGAATAGTGATCCATAAGAGGACACACTAGAGTCCTTGCAGAATGAGCTCGTAGATTAGAGTCCGTATGCTTCTTCGGCAGGCCACCGCATTATGGTTTTATCGTCGACTGACGCATATTCAGTATTTGGCCGCATAGTTTCTTTCAGGCTCTCTGTAGTATCCAACAATACGTTTTCTGCGTGCTCCCTTGGCGTACAACAGTCGCACTCAAGCGGCAGTTCCATGTCGACAACCCAGCCATGACCCTCGTGTAGTGACGCTACTTGAGCTCCCGAGTCAGTAGCAATTACGAGGTCTTCTGTTGCCCACGTCGAATCAGGAACTCCAGACATGACCATCCCTCTCATCAAAATAATTGACTCACACAGTGTGAGGCTCTCCTCCTCGTTTAGGGAGTTGACTTCGCTTTCAGTCAACGCTCGTGCCGGGATCGAACCCAGTTTTTTATGATGCGTGCCGCAGTCAGCACACACTTCGCCGGGTTGGATTTCACAATTTGTTTCCATAATTCAGTTACACCAGATATTCAGCGTATCTAATGGTTTTACGAAGTGGTGGGTTTTGACTTTTCGCATCAAAGTGATTGAGTGAGTTTCTGCTACCCCTGTCGACGAATCTCCAGTAGCATTTCGGCGACCAGTTCAGGGTTCTCGGCGGCCACCCGGAGTGTTGCATCATGCAGCTCTCGCTTCGAGGCGTTCCGTACCTCTTGTTTTCGGAGCGACCGTTCGACATCCAACTCTAAGGCGTCATCGAAGGCTTCCCACGTCGACGGCCGGGCGTACAGTGGGCTTTGTTTGGCTTCCGAGTAGTCGAATGCCGTGTCATGAATGTCTCCTGGTGTGGGCTGTGTAGTTGATTCTGATTGCATCTCGGGTTCTGGTTCTGGTTGAGTGTCGGGCTCGCTTGTCGACGTCGTTGTTGTCTCTGAGTGAGTGTCGGATGGATTGTCGACGGAATCGGTGCTATCTGTGCTATCAGACCTATCTGACCTATCTTTTCTATCTTTCCTATCCGTACTCTCTTTGCTTGTCTTACCTTCCTCGCTTGCCTTGCTGCCCTCTGTGTCCTCGCTATCCGAATCGTTCTGTTTCGTTCGGGACTCAGATTCCATATTCGACAGCTCGTTAAAACGGTCACTCCCCATCGATACCACCTCGAACGACGATTTCGGCGAGTTCATCCAGCCGATCGAGCATATCACTTTCAGGGTCGTACTCCGAGAGTGGGACACCCTCACGCCACGCCCGCTTGAAGGCGATTCGTTGCCGAATGCCGGGATCGGTGGCGTCGGCGTCGTCGAACAGCGACGGATGAGCAAATGGTGGGAGTAAGTCGCCAAACGATTCGTTGAGTTCGTCAACTAACCATCTCGATTCGTTGTCCGAGAGCATCTCGTTGGGGACGATCGAGATAATGTCGACGTCGGTGTGCTCGCGGGCCGGGACGATCTCGGTTCGGAGTAAGGTCTCGAAGCCCCGAACCGACTCTTCGGCAGGCGTCATTGGGACGATGACGTTACCCGCCCCGTAGATCGCCGCCTCACGGAACAGTGAATCTGAATCTCCGGGCGTATCGAAGACGACGTAATCGTAGCGGTCTCCCAAGACGATATCAAGGAGCTGCTGTTTGATCACGAGGATGGCAAAGCGATTCTCGGCGTCAATCACTGATTCGGTCGTCGACAAATCAATGTTCGACGGGATGAGGTCGAACCCCTCGCGCTCGATGATGATGTCGTCGAGTGACGGGTCGACGGGCTCGCCGTCGGCGGCGTTGGCTGCGCGTTGGAGATACAGGCCGATATGATCCTCGTGGTCGTAGGCTTCGGGATGGCCGACGCCCTCGGTGGCATTCCCCGCAGGATCAATGTCGACCAGTAGTGTGCGACCGCGTTCTTCGAGACGGTCGGCGAGGTTGATTGCCATAGCCGTCTTTCCGACACCACCTTTTGTGAGTGCGATAGCGACCGCCCGCGGCTCGTCGACTGGTTCTCGGTCGCTCATTGGTCGGCCCCAGTGGTTGATTCGGTTAGATCTTCCTGAGTGATCCTCTCTGAACTACCCAACCTATCCCTTCTATCCTTTCTATTCTTTCTATTCTTTCTACCCATCCTATCAGTTCTACTCACAGGTTCCTCTCCATACATATCGGGTCGTAAGAGTTGGTAAAAACGATTGTGGTGGCAACAGAACGACTGACTAACCAAAATTTAGGATTTGTTTGAATTATAGCCAAGTATTTGGTTAGTGAGAACAGTAGTGTCGACATGATCTTCCAGCAGCACCACCGCAAGCAGATCCGAACTGGCGAGAAGACGATGACTCGCCGTGGGTGGGACGACAATCAAGTGACACCGGGTAAGACATACCGGGCGACTCTCGGCGGTAACGTCGACCAGGGGATGTTTGAACCCAGAGAGACATGCAATTGCTTTATCCGGGTGACAGACGCCTACGAACAGCCACTCGGTAAGATGGATGAGACCGACGCCGATCGCGAAGGCGGCTACACGTTGTCGGAGTTCCGCGAGACATGGGAAGACATCAACGGTGAGGGGTCGTGGGACGACTCAAAGGAGGTGTGGGTCGTCGAGTTCGAGTATGCAGGTGACAGTGATCCACGGGAGCGGGAAGAAAATGAAGGGCAGTCGACGTTGGCCGATGGCGGGTGGTGAGTGGGGTGACAGAAACTTCCGATAACGGACTCCCCTATTTCGATAGTGAACAAGAGTTCCAAGACTATCTCGAAGTGAAATTTGAGGCTGAAGGATTTGATGTGATCCAAGAAGTGTCACCGCACGGCTCTCGATACAGAGCTGACCTGCTGTTGCTCCACGACGAATACGGTCCAATAGGAATGGAATTGAAACGGCTTACTGGCGGAACTGATGCTGGCAAGGCTCACCAACAGATTGTGCGACAATACTCTGGCCGGAAGTACATCGGTCGGAAGGTGAAAAAATGGGTGTTCGCACCGTATATGCCGAAGTTACAATACGATTTAGATACCGAAGGTAGAACAGACAAATTTCAAAGAGGGAAGTTAGAGGTATTAGAACACTTTTTCCAAGCATACGGTATCGGCGTGTTAAATGTGCATTCCAGACCGTATGCGCGAATTAAGTGGGGTGCAAATAGGACCCATATGCTTCCCGCATTTGGGATGGCTCGGGAAATATACGAGCCTGACTACGATCTCGATTCAATCGAAGAACGGATCGCCACGCGGTTGTACGAAGTCACCAGTTATGGTGATATTTGAAACAACTATTTTCTCAGAACTCGCGTTCTGAATCCGGGGATCAAATCTATTCTTATGTATCATGATCGTAGAGAATCCACCATCTACTGTCGATATTCAATAACTTATTCAATAATTTATATATCTGATCGAAACCGTTTTGTGGTAACCTGAGAGACCGAAATATGCCTGTGATCGCACCGATGCAGTAAGTCGGGTTTCACAGGTGTTAGAGGCAACCTCAATGGCCCTCTCAATCCAAATCGAGGTCGACACGGCTGCCATTGCGGCCGTTTTCGTCCTCAGTAAGTTGCTGTGAGCATCCGCTCATCGGTATAACATCTCGGTGTGGTCGAGTCCAAGTCGACCGCACCGATGCAGTAAGCGGGTGACTATTGAAGTAACTGGTTGATAAAACTGGCGAGCGACCGCGAATCACTTAGAACTCTTTTTTAGAATCCAGCAGTGACGGCTCGAAGTCGACCCCGATATCCGAATAGAATATCGCGAAGTTGGCTTCGAGATCCGTTTGAAGGTAGTGGTCGACCGCGGGCTGTAGCGCATCGACGCCGCCGTTTGCCAACCCTCGGAGGTACGCTGGCCCTAGTTCTTCGCCGAAACGCACATTGGTGAGTGGCCCGCCACGCCAGATCGTTGTTGGAGTCGGTAGGCCATAGCTGTCGAGACAGTCTTCGAGCGACGGCCAGTCTTCGCCGGTCCGGTCACACCGCTCTTTTCGCAGTTCGAACAGGTCGACGTGGTCGTCCTCAAGAAACAGCAGCGGTATTTGGGCGTCGTTGAGCTCCATCCGACCTTGCAGGAACTCCACGTCGAAGTCCTTGCCATTATACGACACCAGCCCGTCGGCGTCGGAGTTGTTCAGCCGACCGACCGCAGTCCGTATGAGATCTAGCTCGTTGTCGACGGCTACATCCTCACGGTGTAGCAACTCGTACTCGGCAGTGTCGGCTGGCTCGCCGCTATCATGGACACCGATTCCGACTGATATCACTTCACCCTGTCGTGGCTTCCAGTGGGTCGTCTCGATATCGAGTGTCGCTATGCAATCAAATCCGGGGTTTGGAATATCATATTCCATGACGTGTTCGATGGCCGTCGACTCCTAAAACCTTCCGGCGGCAATTCGCGGGTATTTGGGTGGTTAGACGCCCAAATTCGCTGGATTAGTTTGTACTGTTGACCCGGCAAAATCAACCAATCGGTGGTGAATTTGTACTGTTGACAGTGCAAAGTAACGAGATTTTGATAGTTTGAGTATGATAGACGACCCTCAAAAGCCGATTCGGAGACGGCGGTGGACTGCATAAACGGCGACCCCAACGGCCGCCAGTGGGACTGAAATGAACACATCGATAACGACAAGAAGGCCAGTTGACCAGAGATAGGTTCGTTGCGGTGCATTCCAGTCAGAGACTGACGACAGATCAGCACGAAGCGCATACAGCATCCCAAGAGCTAACGCAAGTGAAACTCCAGCAGAGAATAGGATGGTAGGTAGTGCCCCAGCCGCCTTAACCATTGACTGCGGTATGCCCATTTGTATAGCCGCAAATTCTTCGGAAGATAGAATTAATCCGAATATCCGAGAACTAACGTAGAACAACGTGATCACGGCTAGATAGACAAACATCAGGTCTGGACGGTCTGTCTCGTGTTCATATGCAGTTTCTGTCATATGGTGTCTGTAGATATAGAGACGTGTAATGTTTTGTGTATTAGGTACTAGAAATAGCGTGTCGACTACTTTTTTACAGACTGATCAGATGAGACTGTGTTTTAGAGTTCACTAACCAAATTGACCACCGAATCTTTGAAGCATTTTGGAATATTTGGTTAGTATATGAAGCGAGGATCGAACTCATCGTCGACCCCGGAAACGGGTTCGACACCAGACGATACTGACCCGAAACCACAGCCGCCAGTCGACGCGCCACAGTACGCCGTCGACCCACTGACAGCTCAAGATCCCGACCTATTGCGGGCGATCGGTGAGTACGCCTTCGAGCTGGCCGACTGGAAACAGCGACAAGAAGAATCGGAGATCGAGAGTGAGGAACCCACCGAGACGCCCGACGAGTGGGTCGACGAAGAGTGGGATGAGGTGCTCGATGAGGCCTACGAGGAAGTCGACATCCCACGCGGTAAAGGGTCGGTGACGGTCAACGTGATCGACGGTCGCGGGTACTACTACCTAAAAGGGAGTCACAACGGCGAATTTTTCAGCCAGTATATCGCACCTGTTGAACCGAAAGAGCGTGGGTCTAATTAACCAGAGCAAATATCACTCTGTGAATCACACTTCCGGCACCGTGGGCGCTCATCTCAGAGGTCGTCGACAGCAGTGTTCAAATTGACCATATTCAATTTAGGGCAGACCGAAACATTATTGGTATTTAATATTACATCTATTGGATAGAAATCATGACGTTTGAATCGCGGAATATGAACAGCAACCGGGGAGTCACACCAGTTGTTGGCGTAATCTCAGTACCTCACAAAGCATCCTCGGCTAGCTGTTTCTGCGGCCTGAGTTCTGTGTCGAAGCGGTTGTACTGACGGTCTCGACGAGAGAATTACGGACGGATCGACGGAGAGCTGTCGCTGTCGGCGGC
>Ga0208412_1000608_pt1 | contig 18346 bp, 18 predicted proteins | sample AntDeeMetag02WF4_FD_184758 | JGI IMG/M metagenome (GOLD analysis project Ga0208412, IMG submission 184758) | Saline lake microbial communities from Deep Lake, Antarctica - Antarctic Deep Lake Metagenome 02WF4 (SPAdes) (version 2) | ecosystem: Environmental > Aquatic > Non-marine Saline and... | reverse complement strand
TGAAATACCGATGATCATCAATTTTAAAGAGGGAATGAAATTAAACGGTCAAAACCCAACAATCCTCTATGGCTACGGCGGTTTCAACATTAGCTTGACACCGTCCTTCAGCGTTATGAACGCCCTGTGGATGGAACTCGGTGGGGTCTATGCCGTGCCAAATATCCGCGGTGGTGGTGAATATGGAAAAGAGTGGCACGATGCCGGTACAAAAATGGAGAAGCAAAATGTGTTTGATGATTTTATTGCTGCCGCCGAATATTTAATTGAAAAAAATTACACTTCCAGCGATTACCTCGCCATTCGTGGTGGTTCCAATGGAGGGCTGCTCGTTGGTGCGACAATGACTCAACGCCCAAAACTGATGAAGGTCGCGCTGCCGGCTGTGGGTGTCCTGGATATGTTGCGTTATCACACATTCACCGCCGGCGCTGGTTGGTCTTATGACTATGGAACTTCCGAAGACAGCAAGGAAATGTTTGAATATCTTTACAACTATTCGCCGGTGCACAACGTCGAAGAAGTCACGGTCTATCCCGCAACTTTAATCACAACCGGTGATCACGATGACCGTGTGGTGCCGGCGCACAGTTTCAAATTTGCCGCCGAACTTCAAGCAAAACAAGCCGGCAAGAACCCGGTTTTAATACGTATAGAAACTAACGCAGGTCATGGCGCTGGAACTCCTATGAGTAAAACCATCGAGCAATATGCCGACATATTTGGTTTTACATTTTGGAATATGGGTTTTAAAGTATTACCTAAAAAGTAAAGGAGAGGGTAGGGGTATGCAACAGGATTATTCACGTGATCCTGTGGGATTCACTCGTGACAATGAAAAGCCTGCGCCGCAGAAAAAGCGGTGCACTTTTTTTTCTTGATAACTTTCAGAGATTTTTTCCTGCAAGGTCTTTTTTTAGACCTTGTAGGTATAATTCCGGTTTTAAAATTGTGGCAGGGTTACTCACGTGATCCTGTGGGGTTCCCTCGTGACAATGAAAAGTCTGCACCGCAGAAAAAGCGGTGCTTTTTTTTACTTTGATAACTTTCAGAGATTTTTTCCTGCAAGGTCTTTTTTTTAGACCTTGCAGGTATAATTCCGGTTTTAAAATTGTAGCAGGATTACTCACGTGATCCTGTGGGATTCCCTCGTGACAATGAAAAGCCTGCACCGCAGAAAAAGCGGTGCACTTTTTTTACTTTGATAACTTTCAGAGATTTTTTCCTACAAGGTCTTTTTTCGACCTTGTAGGTTTAACTCCTGATTTAAAATTATGGCAGGATTACTCACGTGATCCTGTGGGATTCCCTCCTGCAAATAAAAAACCACGGGCTACCGCCCTGGTTTTGTTTTTTAAATCCTTTACGAAAGCGTCTGCTTTCGACAGTCTTATAAAAAACAAAACCACGACTGAAAAAAGTCGTGGTTTTTTGATTGATGTGACTCTGGCAGGATTACTCGCGTGATCCTGTGGGGTTCCCTCGTGACAATGATAAGCCTGCACCGCAGAAAAAGCGGTGCACTTTTTTTTCTTAATAAGTTTCAGGGATTTTTTCCTGCAAGGTCTTTTTTTAGACCTTGTAGGTATAATTCCGGTTTTAAAATTGTGGCAGGATTACTCACGTGATCCTGTGGAATTCCCACGTGACAATGAAAAGTCTGCACCGCAGAAAAAGCGGTGCACTTTTTTTTCTTGATCACTTACAAAAGCTTTGGCTTTTGACGTTCTCAAATAAAAAAAGTCCGCACTCACATGCAGACTTTTCGCTCTAAGTGACTCTGGCAGGATTACTCACGTGATCCTGTGGAATTCCCTCGTGACAATGAAAAGCCTGCACCGCAGAAAAAGCGGTGCACTTTTTTTTCTTGATCACTTACAAAAGCTTTGGCTTTTGACGTTCTCAAATAAAAAAAGCCCGCACTCACGTGCAGACTTTTCGCTCTAAGTGACTCTGGCAGGATTCAAACCTGCAACCTCCTGAACCGTAATCAGGTGCGCTATTCAGTTGCGCCACAGAGCCGGATTTTGCAAGTGCAAATATATTTCTTTTTCCTATTCTGACAAGGGATTTTTGAAAGAAAATTGCCTGAAGTCTAGTAAATTAATACGGGAACGCTAATTGGCCATCACTCTTTTTTTTCACTTCCTTCTTTGTAACTATAACGCCGCATTTCATTGAGCTCTTCTTCGATTGCTAACTCTTTTTCCGGAATGACCTTTAAAAACGAAGGGTGTTGTTCGATTGCGTGGCTCAAGCGTTCAATGATTTCTTCAACTGACTCGTTTTCATAATCAAATTCCATCGGTTCTTTGATGACCATGGATTGCAAAATACCACGTTTTTTTGTGCGTAATCCTTTTTTGTCAAAAGAACGGCGAAAGCCGTCAATCACAATGGGGACTACGGTGGGTTTATATTTTTTGATGATATGCGCTGTTCCTTTTCGCAGGGGTTTCCAAGGTTTGGTCGTGCCCTGTGGAAAAGTAATGACCCAGCCATCATCTAAAGCTTTTCCGATATTGCTGATGTCGCTCATTTTTACCTGCCGGTTCACACTTTCACCTTTTGAACGCCAGGTGCGTTCAATGGAAACTGATCCCCCATAAGCAAAAATACGTGCCAGTGGACCGGAATCCATCGTTTCTTTGGCCGCCACATAATAAATATTCAATTTCGGGTTCCACAGGTATCCGATATTTTTGATCGAGTCAACACGGCCGTGAAGACTGGCGTTGAAAACGTGAAACATCGCCACAACATCGGCAAAATAAGTTTGGTGGTTAGAAACAAAGAGCACATTTTTATCGGGCAGGTTTTTGATGATTTCAGAACCCTCGATCTTAAGTTCGTTAAACCCGCGATAACGACGGTGTGTCAATGCCCCAAGCATTCGGATGAGCCATTTTTTCAAAAACAGGATATGTCCAAAAGGGTTTTTTTTGAAAAGGCCCATAGATTGGTTTTAGATTTAGGTTTGCAAAGATACAAAATTCAATTGGCCAGCGAATCTTTTATAACGCCTTTGACTTCGTTGAGCATCATTCCCGTTGCGCCCCACACAATTTGTTCATTGAGTATGAACGCAGGAACATTCACCTTTTCGGCATAAGATGTGGACAAGGTAGTTTCTTCGAGTTTTCCATCATCTAAAATATCATCGAGCTTGACCTCCAGAATCTGCTTGACTTCGCTCTCCTGCCGTCTGAATTGAGGCTGTTTTTCGCAAACACCAATAAAAGGATAGACCCAGAAATTAGAGGGCGGTATATATATCTTCGTCAGTTTTTTGATAATTTTAATTTGCGCAGGGCGAACGCCCACTTCTTCAAAGGTTTCCCTCAAGGCCGTTTCCCTTAAATTTTCATCGACATTTTCTTCACGCCCACCGGGAAAACCGATTTGCGCTGAGTGCACACCTTTATAAGTGTTTCTCAAGATTAAAACAATGCAGGTTTCGTCCTTTGAGTTTGGGTAAAATAAAGCCGTTACGGCAGCATTTTTAGGCTTGCGTTTTTCGATTTCTATATCCTCGAGTTCCTTTTTTCTAAAATTGGGTGCCATTTCAAGATGTGCATCTTTACCAGAATAGTTTAATTTTTTTATTTTTGGAATGTAATTTTGAAACTCAGAAAATGTCATATAGCGCAAAGTTTTTGGTTGTGATGGTAGCTTCACTTTTTATACTAAGTTGTGAAGGTAATAAATCTAAACAAAAAAAAGAAGCAGCCGAGGCGGCAAAAGTTAAAAAGCTAAACAAAAAACAATTGCAACAGAAACGCCGCGACAGTTTATTGAAAAATTTGAAAGTTCCTTCCGATGGTTCAGAAACCGATGTGGATATTGATGCCATTAAAAAAATATCCCAAAAAAAGCTGATTCCATTCTTGAAAAAATATGGCGCTAAAAACCCGGAAACCCACGCAACTATTTCCACTTCTTATGGAAAAATTGAAATAGAGCTTTTTAAAGATGCACCGCTTCACCGCGCAAATTTTGTGCGATTGGGAAAAATGGGATACTTCGGGACAACCGTGGTCCACCGCATTGACAGCGACTTTGTGGTTCAAATGGGGAATAGTGAAAATAAATCCACATCCAATATCAGAAAAGCCGTAGGCGACTTTTTGATCCCTAACGAATATTCACCAAAACACAAACATACGCGCGGGAAAGTCTCTATGGCAAAATTCAGTGATCAAAATGTTAGCAATGCATCTTCTCCTTTTGAATTTTTTATAGTTATTGGAAATGCACATCATTTGGATGTTGAACACACGGTTTTTGGTGAAGTTGTCAACGGAATGAACGTGGTCGGAAAAATTGCAAAAGCCGACACCGGCGACAGCGAATGGCCCATTGAAAGTATTCCGATTGAAGTGGAAATTGGAGAGTAAAACTATTTGTCTGCCTAGAATACCAAACCTTTATTTGAATATCATTAAATTAAAAGAAATTTCTATTGGACTAAATCCCTCAATCTTCACTCTCAGCGCTACTGTAAATCGACGGCAACTGAATATTGAAAATCACAGCTAAAGTGCGTGCCAAAACCACCACACCGCCAGCAATCAAATAGCTGAATTCTTTGAACAAGGTGGTTTCAAGCAGAATAAAATAGATCGTTCCGCCCAGAATACAAGCGGTGGCATAAATCTCTTTGGTTTTAAAAATAGTGGGAATATTGCCACACAAAAGATCGCGGATCACACCGCCAAAACAAGCGGTTAAAGTTCCCATAGCAACACAAATAATGGGCGAAAAATTAGCTTCGATGGCTTTTTCGACGCCCACAACAGTATAAAGCGCAATGCCGATGGTGTCAAATAAAAATAGCGAACGCCGGAAATAACTGAGTTTTTTCCTAAAAATTATGGCAAAGATAGTGGTGCCAATAATAAAACTGATGTAGGTCATATTGCGCATCCAGGCCACTGGAAAACCGAGCAATAAATCCCTTAAAGTTCCGCCGCCAACAGAAGCGACAAAAGCAATAATCAGGATTCCAAAGGGGTCAAAATGTTTCCGCATCGCCGCGAGAACACCTGAAATCGCAAAAGCAATCACCCCGAGAATATCAACCAGAAGAAGGTAATCCATAGCGTTTTTATTGCTGAGTAAAATAATTATAATCATTGATCACATCGGTGACAAATTGCATCGGTTTGGTTTTTGGCTCGACCTGCATCACGTTTGAAAGCCTTTCGGCCAGTACGATTAACATTTTGTGATCGGCATTGCGTTTTGCGGTTTGAAACAGGTTTTTGGCTTTTTGAATATCTAAATCAGAGAAAACAGTCACGTGCGGATATTTTGGTTCATATCCCGTGGGCAAATCCACTGAAACAGTTTGGTTTAGCTGAATCCTTCTGCGTTCGGTTATAACTGTGGTTTCGGCCGCGAGATCACCGAGGCGTTGTCCCCGTCCATTGAGAAGGATCGTGACCGTGGCGATGCTGCCCAAAAAAGAAGTGATTTCAATGGGCCTCAAAATCCAGCGGATGGCATAATTTGAAAAAGCAGGTTTGGAGCCGTCCATTTTTACCACGCGCAATTTTAAGATGGCCTTTCCCGGGGAATGCCCGTTCCAAAAAGTTTCAAAGGCCAGGTGGTAGAGAAAAGGCACTAAACTAAAAATAATTATGATTGACCATTTTGGCAATTTGTCCAGATCCAGGGCTTCAAAAAAATAACCCATAATGAGTTCAAAGGCAATGATAATCAGCACATCGATGATAAAAGCCAAAATGCGTTCGCCCACATTAGCGGTATTTTGATTTATTTCGACATTTTGTGCCGTTTCTATTTGAAAATTATCCATTTAATCTGTTTCTTTGGAACGTTAATTTTAAACCTAATGCGCGAGGCAGCTTTTGTAAAACAAAATAAGGACAAATGGGTCAAATTTGAAAGCGTTATCAATAATAATACGCAAGTTTCCCCAGATGAACTTTCCGAACTCTATATTGAAGTCACCGATGACTTGAGTTATGCGCGCACTTTTTTTCAGGGCAGCAACACTTTAAAATACCTCAATGGGCTTTCAGGCCTGGCCCATCAAAAAATCTATAAGACTAAAAAAGAATCGCGCCGTCGGTTATTAACCTTTTTCACTGAAGAGTTTCCCAGGGAATTTTATCAGCATCAAAAACAATTGCTGATTGCCTTTTTGATTTTTGTGCTGTTTGTTGTTATTGGTGCATATTCATCGGCCGTTGCGCCAGATTTTGTCCGAAGCGTCCTCGGCGATAGTTATGTAGAGACAACACTTGAAAATATTGATAACAACGATCCGATGGCAATTTATAAAGATGCCAATCAGGTGGATATGTTTATGGGCATCACGCTCAACAACATTAAAGTCGCCTTGTTTGCCTTTGCCCTTGGCATCCTTTTGGGAATCGGCACTATCTATATAGTGATGCAAAATGCAATTATGTTGGGGTCTTTTCAATATTTTTTCTATCAAAAAGACTTATTGTGGGAATCGGCCAGCACTATTTGGATCCACGGGACCCTTGAAATTTCAGCTATCATTGTGGCCAGTTGTGCCGGTTTGGTTTTGGCCAAAGGCCTGCTTTTTCCAGGGACATATTCGCGTTTGCAATCTTTTGTGCGTTCTTTTAAATCGGGTTTAAAAATCGTGTTGAGCACCGTTCCCATTTTTATCGTGGCCGGTGCCCTGGAAGGTTTCGTCACGCGTTATACCGGAATGCCAGATTGGCTTTCCATTTTAATAATCGCCGTTTCCCTGGCCTTTATCATATTTTATTATGTGATTTACCCCATTCGTTTAAACAAAAAAACTCAACTGAACTATGAACACTGATCGTATTTTTCTTCGGCGCAAACGTGAAATCGGCGAAATCCTCAGTGACGGATTTCAATTTATCCGCCAGAACTTCAAAGTAATCGGAAAAACCTTGGTGCGTTTTGTCGGGCCGTTTTTTCTGTTGCAGGTTTTTATGAACAGCTTTTATAGCTATACCACAAGTGAAGTTTTGAACGGGACAGAAGGTGGCGGCTTCGGTGGTTTTGAAGCAATTTTTGCCGGTTTGCCTTTGGTCGCGATTATTGGTTTAATACTCACTTCCATCTTGTTTTACACAATGCTCAACGGAACGGTGCTCGGAATCTTTGAATCCTATCTCAAAAATGATGGCCTCATAAAAATTGAGGATGTCGGTCATAGCTTAAAGAAAAACTGGCCTCAGCTTCTCGGGGCGACTTTTGTTATCATTCTTTTTGGGGGTATCGTCGGCAGTATCATTACCGTGCCTATAAGTTTGATTGGCACGGGCATTGGCAGTGCCGCTTTGATTTTATTATTTGTGTTCCTTGCAGCTTTAGCGGTATTGGTTTTTGTGGCCGTTCCAGTTTCATTGGTTTTTCCGATTATGATTTTCGATAAAGAAAATGTTTTTCAGGCCATTGGCGATGCATACCGGTATTTGGCAGGGAACTGGCTGCTCACATTTTTGGCCTTTGTTGTGGTTTATTTGATTTCAATCGTGATCACATCGATTTTTCAGCTGCCGCTGGTCATTTATATGCTGGTGCAACAATTGTCTGGTGGGGTTGGTGTGGTAAATCCCTCGGCAGGAAGCGATTGGATTATGATTATTTTGACCACGATCTCTCAGTTTTTTCAGTATGCCATTTCGGCTTTAATCCCTATTTTTACCGCATTTATATATTTTAATTTACACGAAAGAAAACATAAAACCGGGGTTTATCAAGAAATTGATTCCATCGGTTCCACTGAAAATCAGACTTATAATTGATGCGCATTTTTCTCATCGCCATAGCTTTTTTTGCTTGTATTCCTTTGTTTGCAAATGATTTTGAACATCGCGGTGATGAGGTGATTTCACAAGTTAAACAATCGCAAAACCTCAAACCCGTCGAGCTGGACCGTGGGCTTTTGAAAGAGCGAAGGGCTGAAGGTGATTTTGATTATGCCCGCCACAAAGCACCTGAAAATTGGTGGGACCGGTTTACCACTTGGGTTTCCACGACCTGGAATAATTTCTGGCGCGGTATCTTTGGAACGCCTAGCGGTGAAGGAATCGGGAATGTTTTTGAAATTATAAAATATGCCATTATCGCCCTTGTGGTTGGCTTGATCATTTTTCTGTTTATCAAGTTAAACCCGGGCAATACCGTTTTAAAAGAAGGCGAAACCGGAAAAGTTTTTCTTTCTGAAGATGAGCAAATTATAAAAGAAAAAGACATCCCGGATTTGGTTGAAAATGCTTTGGCCGAAAATAATTACCGCCTGGCCATGCGCTATTCTTATTTGTTGATCCTTAAGGAATTGGATAAATACCATTTGATCGAGTATGAAGCCCAAAAAACCAATACCGATTATTTGGCAGAGCTCAAACCCGGAAGCATTGCAGATCATTTTAAAACGATAACACATCTCTATGATTTCACGTGGTATGGTGGTTTTTCGCTAAAGCGTAAACGTTTTGAGAAAGCCCGTGATGAAGTCCAGAAAATTAAAAACGAATTGAAAAACCGCGGCAATGAGTAAAGCGTCAAAAATAGTCCTGGGGATTTTGATCAGTTTGGTGATCATTATGATTATTGCTGAAGCCAATAAACCGAAGCCTTTGGACTGGCGCGGAAGCTATTATCGCGAGGATAAAATCCCAAAAGGAAGTTTTGTTTTCTTTGAACAACTGGAAGAAGCTTCAACAGATTTAGAAATAACAAGTCAGCCACCTTACGAATTCCTTCAGGATAGCACGCGGGCGGGCACTTATTTTTTCCTAAACAACTATTATGGCTACAGCTCTGAAGAGGTCAAGGAAGTCTTGAAATTTGCTGAACGCGGAAATACTGTTTTTATCGCCAGCTCAACTTTTGGAAAAAGCTTACGCGACAGCTTGGAATTTTATCAGAAAACGAAATACAGCACAAATCAGTTGGAAAAATTTCCGCAGTATAAACTCAAATCACCCCAGCTTTCTGATAAAACCTATACTTTTGAGCACGATGAAGATGTGATTTATTTCGATAGCTTAAAAACAGATAAGTCTGATGTTTTGGGTTATGCCAAATTTAAAAATGACGCATCCGATTACACCAAAACCCCCAATTTTGTGAAATTCAATTATGGTGAAGGAAAAATATTTTTACACAGCGATCCAGAAGTCTTTACTAATTTCTTTCTGCTAAAAAAAGACAACATAACTTATGTTGAAAATTTATTGGCTTATATTAATCTCGATGGAAAAATCTACTGGGATGAATTCCACAAGGCCGGTAAACCCAGAAGTGTTGGTTTGCTCTATATTTTGATGAACAATAAATATTTAAAATGGACTTATTATTTACTGCTCATCAGCGGGGTCTTGTTTATCATTTTTGAAGGTAAACGAAAGCAGAAAAAAATCCCGATTGTAAAGCCCTTGACCAATAAAACTTTTGATTATACCCGAACGGTCGCCGGAATGTACCTCGATAAACGGGCGCACCACATTATTGTTGACAAACAAGTGAACCAGCTATTGGCTTTTATCCGGCAGCGTTTTGGGTTGTTGACCGAAACGATTGATAAACACTTTATAAAGGAATTGAGCACCAAAAGCAACTTACCTAGAAATGAAGTTCAAGAACTGTTTCAATACATTGATCAATGTCAGCGGAAAGGCCAGAATGTGAGCCAAGAAGAATTGATCAGGTTAAACCATAAAATAAACGATTTTAAAAATCAAATCTAATGCAAGACGACAACAAAAATATGCCGCCACTTCCAGATGATGAGTCTAAAAATGAACCTTCAGCATCACCAGATTTAAACACGGAAAAAGAAAGCCAGAGCTCTGAAGAGCAAGTTCGAGACACGAATCCTCAAACCCAACCGCCAGATCTCGATCAGCAAGAATTTGAAAGCCGGATTCCATTAAAAGAACTGCAAGATTCTGTGAATGCCATCCGCGAGCAACTGGGCAAAGTTATTATCGGGCAACAGGATTTTATTGAATTGCTCATCGCCGGTTTGCTTTCAAAAGGCCACGTTTTGATTGAGGGCGTCCCCGGGGTTGCTAAAACAATAACGGCAAAACTTTTTGCAAAATCGATCAAAACAAATTTCAGCCGCATCCAGTTTACACCAGATTTAATGCCCAGCGATGTTTTGGGAACTTCAGTGTTCAATTCAAAAACCGCCGAATTTGAATTTAAATCCGGTCCCATTTTTTCCAACATTGTGTTGATTGATGAAATCAACCGCGCGCCGGCAAAAACACAGGCCGCACTTTTTGAGGTGATGGAAGAACGCCAAGTGACCATCGACGGAAAACAATATGATATGGAAGAACCCTTTATGGTGTTGGCGACGCAAAACCCCGTTGAGCAAGAAGGGACTTATGCCTTGCCAGAAGCCCAGCTCGACCGGTTTATTTTTAAAATTGATGTGGATTATCCAAATCTCGAAGAAGAAGTAAAAATTCTGGAAACCCATCACGAGCGCAAGGACGAAAACCCGGCTGATTTGATCGCAGCAATTTTGAACCCTGAATCTATTGTCAAATTCCGCTCGCAGGTTCAGAATGTGCGCATCGAGGCAAAGATTATGAATTATATCGCTGAGGTGGTCACCAAAACCAGGAACCATCCGCATTTATTTTTGGGCGGTTCGCCGCGGGCATCGCTGGCGATTATGAATTCTGCCAAAGCTTTTGCCGCCATCAACGGCCGCGATTTTGTCACGCCAGAGGATATTCAAAAAAGCTTAAACCCCGTTCTCGGCCACCGTGTGATTCTTTCGCCAGAACGCGAAATGGAAGGGATGACCACTAAAAATGTCGTTGAAATGATCACGAAATCCATCGAAATCCCCCGTTAAGCCGTGCTAAACTTTTTAAAATCCTTATGGCGTTTTCTACGTTCAATTTATTTGCACGAGCGGTTTTTTTATGTCTTGACAGGATTTATCATTCTGTTTTTAATGTCGTTTTGGGTCAATGTGCTTTTTACCATCGCGGCGATTTCGATTTTCCTTTTTGCTTTGCTGGCGCTCGGTGATTTTATTGCCCTCTATAAAAATAAAGGCCTCCAAGGCGAACGCATTTTACCTGAAAAATTTTCAAATAGCGATGAGAATCCCGTGGTAATGTCCTTTAAAAACCGCTATGGATTTCCGGTTCATTTGGAAATTATCGATGAAATCCCGGTGCAGTTCCAGAAGCGTGATTTTTTAAAACGCCGGATCATTCCTTCAGGTGGCGGGACTTCCCTGGATTATCAAATGCGACCGGTGGAACGCGGTGAGTACATTTTTGGCCGGTTAAATTGCTTTGTCTCGTCAAAACTCAAAATTTTTAAGCGCCGTTATATTTTCAATAAAGATCAAATGGTAAAAGTCTATCCGTCTTTTATTCAGATGAAAAAATATGACTTTTTGGCCATTGACAACCGATTGACGCAGGTGGGTCTGAAAAAAATCCGTCGCCTGGGTCACACAATGGAATTTGAACAGATCAAGGAATATGTGCGCGGCGATGATGTGCGCACCATCAATTGGAAAGCTTCCGCCAAGCACGGCGATTTGATGGTCAACCAATATCAAGATGAAAAATCCCAGCCCATTTTCTCGCTCATCGACACCAGCCGCAATATGAAAATGCCCTTCAACGGTTTGAAACTGATGGATTATGCCATCAACAGCACCTTGGCTTTTTCAAATATCGCACTCAAAAAAAACGATAAAGTCGGGATGTTGACATTTTCTCATCGCGTTGGCGATTTCTTGAATGCCCGCCGAAAGAAAACACATTTGAACAACATTCAAGAAAATTTATACAATGTGGATACCCAGTTTCTGGACAGCGATTTTGGGCGTCTCTATGGCTTTGTCAAACGAAAAATAACCCATCGCAGCTTGTTGATGCTTTACACAAATTTTGAGCACCTTTCCTCAATGCGCCGCCAATTGCCTTATCTGAAAGCTATTTCTAAAAAACATTTGCTCGTGGTGGTCTTTTTCAAAAATACTGAAATGGACAGGGTCGTGAATCAAAAAGCCAAAAATACCGCCGATGTTTATGAGCAAACCATCGCGCACCAATTTATCCACGATAAAAAACAAATGGTGGAAGAGTTGAATCAATATGGCATCCAAACCGTCCTGACCGCCCCAGAAAGCCTCACAATCAATTCCATCAATAAATATTTGGAAATCAAAGCGCGGGGATTGTTGTGATAGGGGATTGGAATTTGGATTGTCGGAAACTGAACCGTTGGGTGTTTTGGAAAATTATTTGATTGAATCTAAAATCAGTGATCAAAAAAGCTCATCCTGCAGGGTTTCTGGGCACTGTCAAAATAACCCCGTAGGTATGGATGAAATTGAAATCGAACCTGAAGTTGAAATCGAAATAAAAAGAGCTTTTCTGTTTTAAAGTTTGTCTAAATCCACAGTCTTTCGTCGAATCTTCCCTGAAAACCAAATCAATTTACTTTGAAAGAAATTAGGCTAAAAACAGGAATTTTGGTCAATAAAATTTTCTATTTCAAATGCAATCAAAACCTGATTAGGCTTCACTGGCTACCTTAATTTACTTTGAAAGAAATCGGGACAAAAAGCGTTTTTTTTCCTTTATACAAAATACAACACTACACTATACAATTTTTGAAAGCTGCTCTTTTAGTTTTTTGTTTTCTTTTTCCAACTTTGATTTATATTGCGGCAAATGGGGGCTTCTCATCATCTTGATTGGGTTTTTGAATGTTGATCGTTTAGAAGCCCCTATTCCAATCTGGTTGATTTTTCAACATTCGCCAGAAAAATTTCATGAACGGTTAAAAAAGTTACTCAAGATAGAGAATGATAAGGGAAGACTTCCTGATGGGGAATATGCTGTTATTTATTGGCATTTGAATGGAAGAAAAAATGGTACTCCTTTTAAGGTAAAAACATTACCAAAAAAATGAAGGAAATTAAAATTATCACAGAAGCCAATGATAAAACTACTAATAAAATAATACAATTGCCAAGGAAATCAAAGCTCGGGGGTTATTATGATTGGGGATTGGAAGATGGATTGTTGGAAACTGGACCGTTGGACTTTGGAAAGTTGGGTTTTGGGGAATTTGTGAGTCAATGATAAACGCGGATTTTTTAAGCGTAAAAAATTGATTACCAGATCCCAAAGGTTTTATAAAATTTTATTCTTGGGTTTCTGGATTAGAAAATCAAAAGAAAATGCTCCTGCGCCCCTAATGAAAAGGAATAAGCTGCTCAGCCACATCGCAAAATCGGTACGCATCTCGTGTGCCATCATCCAGAAGCCATAGGTTTTCAGTTCGCGTAGCACGAAAGGGCCAAAACTTTCGCCAAAGGCAATTGGAATTTTGGTCACAATTATGGCTACTGTCATATTGATGAGCATTGCTAAGGCTGCCACTCGGGTCAAAAGCCCCATAAGCAGTAATAAACCAGATAGGATTTCAAAAACGCCAACAAAATGCGCCAAAAAATCTGGGTTGGGAAATCCCATTTTTTCAAATCTTCCCATGCCTCTTGTGGCACGGAACAGGAATTTTTGAATGCCTTCAGAAAGAAATATTGCACCCACCATTAATCGAATAATGATAGTTGTTTTGGAATTGGAGGTTTGTAAGATTTTTTGAAGCATTTCCTTTACTTTTTTAAGGAAGAATAAAGTTATGCAACCAATTTCGATAAACGTGGTCTATTTGAAAAAAAATGGTATTTAAAATATATGTTAACAAAATGCAGGGGGTGTTTGTTCTGTAGATTTTTCGAATTATTTTGTGAAGTGGGAATTGACGTTAAAGCTGAACCTTCTTTACAGAAAAAGAGGAATCTATTCCATTAATAAATATCTGGAAATCAAAGAGCGGGGTGTTGTGATTGGGGATTGGAAGATGGATTGTTAAAAACCAAACCCTTGGACTTTGGAAAGATGGGTTTCGGGGAATTTGTGAGTTAAACCTGAAATTTGGAATCAAAAAAGCCCATCCTGCGGGGTTTTTGGGCACTGTCAAAATAACCCCGTAGGTGTGATGAAATTGAAATCGAACCTGAAGTTAAAATCGAAATAAAAAAAGCTTTTTTATTTTAAAGTTTGTCTGAAATCCCCAGTCTTTCCTCACAGCTTCAATGGAAATTAGGTCGATTTACTTTGGGATAAATTGGGCGAACAACAGGGGTTTTAGTTAATAAAATTAGTGATCAAAAAAAGCCCATCCTGCGGGGTTTCTGGGCACTGTCAAAATAACCCCGTAGGTGTGATGAAATTGAAATCGAAACTGAAGTTGAAATCGAAAAAAAGAGCATTTCTGTTTTAAAGTCTGTCTGAAATCCCCAATCTTTACTCGCAGCTCCAATGGAAATTAGATCAATTTACTTTGGTAGAAGTTCGGCTAAAAGAATTTTATTACTTTATACAATATACAACACAACACTATACATTTTTAAAAACAACTCATCCTTAAAATTCCGCATCTCATCAATTTGTGTGCATTAAAAAGAATACCCGTGTCATACTTTTGACCCGAACTTTAAAAACAAAGAACAATGAAAAAGTTAATGATTATTGCGATGCTGTTGACTGCCGGATTTGCTTTCGGGCAAGAACACGAACTCAACCTGAAATTCAACGGTTTTGAAAACCAAGAAGGAAGTTTGATGATTGGGGTTTACAAACAGGCCAATTTTCTGCAAAAGCCCTCTTTTGCCAAGCGTGTGGAAATTGATGGAAATAGCGTGGAAGTCAATTTTAAAAATATTCCTGAAGGCGAATATGGTGTGAGCTGTTATCAGGACAGTAACGGAAATTCAAGCTTGGATTATTCCAGTAATGGAATGCCATCTGAAGCCTGGGGAATGAGCACAAACCCCATATTAAAAGCCCCACCAACTTGGGATGATGTCAAGTTCGATTTAAAAACTGATAAGACCTTGACCATCAAAATGCAGAAATAAATTTTATTTTGTTAAAGTAAAACCTGCAAGGTTAAAACCGTTTGTCGGATTAAACTTGCAGGTTTTTTAATTTGAAGTTTCAATCTAATTTTTCAAATTCTCTTTTTATAACGCGTAGTTACCTTTAAAAAGATTATTATTTGTAGAAGATTGCTAGAAATACCTTATACAATAAGCATCATATACTATACAGCTTTTACATTTCCTCAATGATACATTATACAATTTTACACTATATTGATTTCCACATTTCTACAATTTAAAATCATCGACACGACCAAGTTTTACCAAATTATTAATAAATAATACCTATTGCTTTTTTAGTTTTGCATAAAAAAGTTAGATGACCATAACTCAACTCGATTACGTTCTGGCTGTTGCCGAATATAAAAATTTCACCAAAGCGGCTAAATCTGTTTTTGTGACCCAGCCAACTTTGAGTATGCAAATCCAGAAGCTCGAAGAGGAGTTGTCCATTTCTATTTTTGACCGCGGCAAAAAACCCATCCAACCGACAGAAGTGGGGAAAAAAATCATTGAGCAGGCCAAAAATATAGTGATTGAAAGCAACCGCATTCAGGATATTATCGATCAGGAAAAAGGCTTTATCGGTGGTGAATTCAACATTGGGATAATCCCGACGATTATGCCCACACTTTTGCCAATGTTTTTGAACAATTTCACCAAAAAATATCCGAAAGTTAAACTCAATATTGAAGAACTGCACACTGAAGCTATTATTGAAGGTTTGGAAGATGGTCATCTCGACGCTGCCATTGCTGCAACACCGCTTGAAAAAAACTCTTTAAAAGAGCGCCCGTTGTATTACGAACCTTTTGTAGCCTATATTCCCAGCGGTCACCGGTTGCACAAAAACAAAAAAGTTCAGGTGGATGAGCTGGATATAGATGATATTTTATTGCTGGAAGACGGCCACTGTTTCCGCCAGGGGATCATTAATTTATGTGATTCCAACCGCGACCGGGTTAAAAATAAATTTCAATTGCAGACCGGAAGTTTTGAAACGGTCATTAAATTGGCCAATGAAAATATGGGAATGACTTTATTGCCTTATTTGCATACTTTGGATATTGATCATACCCATCAAAATAACTTACGAATGTTTTCAAAACCAGTCCCCGCCCGGGAAGTCAGTTTGATTTACAGCCAAAGCGAACTTAAAATGCAAATAATCGACGCCCTTCATTCTGTTATTTCAGGAGTTGTTCGTGGGGCTATTGCTTTTCAAAATGTGGATATTATCAGTCCGCTGGAAAAGGAAAAGCAAAACAGTTCGGGTATTAAAACGCGTACTGCTTGAGTGAGAGGTTTGAACCGCAAAGATTCAAGTATTTAGGCTCTTGAAGCTTATTAAATCCCAGCATATTTCAATAGTTAGCAATAATTCTTTTATTTTTGTAGAAAAAAAAACTCATTTATGGATTCGGTTTATCTCGATAGTGCGGCGACAACTCAAATGCGGCCTGAAGTGGTCAAGCGCATGCAAGAAGTTCTGGAAGAAAATTATGGAAACCCATCTTCATCACATGCTTTTGGACGATCGGCAAAATCTATTTTAGAAAACGCCCGAAAGACCATTGCAAAACTTTTTAATGTCACCCCAGGTGAAATCATTTTCACTTCCGGGGGCACTGAGGCCGATAACCTGGCTTTAAATTCTGCTGTCCGCGATTTGGGCGTAAAGCGCATTATCACTTCAAAAATTGAACACCACGCTGTGCTTTACACTGTGCAGCAATTGGAATCTCAATATGGAATTGATGTTGATTATGTGAATTTAGACGAAAACGGTGCTGTGGATTATAAGCATCTCGACGAATTACTGGAAAATTCAGATGAAAAAACTTTGGTGAGTTTGATGCACGTCAATAATGAAATCGGCAACATCCTCGATATTGATAAAGTAGGGCAGATGTGCCAAGAACACAAAGCTCTTTTTCACAGCGATACCGTACAATCCATTGGTCATTTTAAAATGGACTTGAATGAAACCCCAGTTGATTTCACGGCGGTGAGTGCCCATAAATTCCATGGGCCAAAGGGTGCCGGTTTTGCTTACGTCAAGAAAAATTCTGGAGTAAAACCCTTGATTTTTGGTGGTGAGCAAGAAAAAGGAAACCGGGCAGGAACTGAGAGCGTTCATAATATTGCAGGAATGGAAACCGCGCTGAAAATGGCCTATGAAAATATGGACCCTGAAAGCACACATATCCAAGGTCTGAAAGAATATTTTATCGATAATTTAAATAAAGAAGTTCCAGGTGTGAAATTTAACGGCCAGTCGGGAAACTTGGAAAAAAGCACTTATACCGTGGTCAATGCGTGCTTGCCCATTTCTGCCGATAAAGCCACAATGCTGCTTTTTCAATTGGATTTAAAAGGTATCGCCTGTTCTAAAGGAAGTGCCTGCCAAAGCGGAAGCGATACTGGTTCACACGTGTTGAACAATGTGTGTTGTGAGGAAGATTTAAAACGTCCATCCATCCGGTTTTCATTTTCAAAATTCAATACTAAAGAAGAATTGGATTATGTAATCGAAGTTTTAAAAGAATTTGCCGAACCTGACTTGGTTGGTAAAGATTGATAAGGCTTAAGCAAAATGAGAATTTATAGATGAAAAATTTAAGACTCATAGTCGCACTGAGTTTTCTAATAATTTTGACTGGTTGCAATTCCAATGAATCCAAGCCTGATCAAAATATTAAAAATCAAACTGAAACGCAAAAAGAAAATCCTGAAAAAACAGGTACTTCCACAAAATACTTGAAACCGTTCAACGATACATTGCCCACAATCGGGCTTTTGATTTATAATGGCGTGCTTCAAAGTGAAGTTATTGCCACTTCAGATGTTTTTGTAAAACCCAGTAAAGACGGAGAATAACTTTTCAATGTTATTACGATAGCGCAAACTGAAAACCTAATCACAACGGAAGAGGGAATTAAAATTGTTCCAGATTATAACTTTAAAAACTGTCCAGAACTGACCGCGCTTTTTGTCCCAAGTGCCTATGATATGTATGCACAGGTGCACAATGAAAAAATTGTGGATTTTGTAAAAGAGAAAAATAAAGAAACTAAATATACCGTAAGCAACTGCACCGGTGCCCAGCTAATTGGAAAGTCCGGAATAGCCAAAGGGCATAAAATTGTAATCTACATTGGTGGAGGGAAACAACTACAAAAAGATTACCCGAACCTAAAAGTTCAAAACGATAGTTTAATAACTTATGTGGATGATGGTAAATTTAGCTCGTCCAACGAAAATTTAACCAGTTATGTTTCTGCCTTAAATCTAATGCAAAAAATGACCAGTCCAGAACACAAAAAATTTGTCGAAAGTTATTTATATCTCAACCGGCTT
>Ga0208412_1000597_pt1 | contig 18520 bp, 17 predicted proteins | sample AntDeeMetag02WF4_FD_184758 | JGI IMG/M metagenome (GOLD analysis project Ga0208412, IMG submission 184758) | Saline lake microbial communities from Deep Lake, Antarctica - Antarctic Deep Lake Metagenome 02WF4 (SPAdes) (version 2) | ecosystem: Environmental > Aquatic > Non-marine Saline and... | reverse complement strand
CGCATACGCGCCTCGGTCCTTGAGGGTAGGGCTTTGATGTGGACTCCCGGTAATCAGTCGCCAGCAATAGGCTGGTGACTCTCACCGTTCAACGTCCCACCATTTACACGCACGTCTACTGGTGCGTCTCCGCTCCCCGACTTGGGCGAGGAACGGAGTCTGTGTTGTCGTTTTCGGGCGTATCGTAGCCCGATGTTCTTCGCGCCGTTGTAATCCGCGTTCACTTCGTACCCGCATTTCTGGCAACAGAAGTGTTCTCCGTGGCGGTTGTCATCGTGCGTGAACCCGCAGTCCGTCCGAGAACAGCGTTGAGACGTGTGATTCGGCTCAACTTGTTTCACGGAGATACCCCGTTCTGGTGTTTTGTACTCTACGTACTTGAGCAGGCGTCGGAAAGCCCATACGTGGTGCCACTTCGCTTCGGGAAGTCGCTCTCGAATATCGGTTAAATCCTCAAACACGATTACGTCGCAGTCGTGTTTGACGGCTTCTGAGACAAGTTCGTTAGCAACAGTGTGGATGTACTGTTTCCGCCATGCTTCTTCGCGCTTGCCGAGTCGAAGCAAGGCGGTGTGTGCGGCCTGCGTACCGCGTTGTTGCATTTCCCCACGTCGCTTCTCGAACTCTCGGCACCAGTGGTCGTAATCGTCTCCCTGCCAGAATCGTCCGGTGGAGGCGACGGCGAGACTGTTAACGCCGAGGTCGATACCAAGAACTGTTTGGTGCTTGGCATCTGCCGAACCCTCGGAGTTGTCACTGCTGTCTTCGTCAGAGTCATACTTCCGTGTGGTAATATGGAAGTAGAACTCGTCGGTCGCCTCGTCATATTGAAGCGTACTCGCCCGATACTCAAACTCACCGGATAGCACGTACTGCTCATAGGGCGTCGGGCTATCAGCGGGGAGTTCAAAATCACACTCGACACGTCCATTGACGGTTGAGAGCGAGACTTTGTTCCGATAGAATGTGGCGCTGCGCTTGTCGTAGAGCATACTCCACGACGTGAACTCCGGTTGGCTCACTCGCTTGCCGTTTTTCCACCGTTCAACACATCCCTTCGTCGCATGCACGGCGCGTCGGATAGCTTCTTGGACGAGGTTCGCAGTGAGGTCGGTTTCGTCGCGGAATTCATCGTAGAGAGCGTCCCGAGCGGTCGTGTTGACCGTGACACACTCAGTGTAGGAGCGGTCAGACCAACAGAACTCGGCAGCGCGGTTGGCGCAGTGAAGGAACTGCCGGGCGGATTTGTGGAGGTCGTCGCGGCGCTCGTCAGGAACAACGAGTTTGACAGGTGCGGTACGCCGGACCTCCATATTTCAGGTTTGAGTCTAAGGGTTCTTAAACGCTTGGGAGTCGGGTAGTCGAAGTATGCCAGTTGTGTCGTACCATGTCGGTTTCCTCTCCGGCCTACTCGCTCACTCCGTTCGCTCCTTGAGGCCGGAGGCTCCACCTCGAAACTGCTGAGGGGGTTTCCAGCAAAACGATTAGCGTTCCATAGTTGAATCCAACAAAAAAGATTCCTAGGGCCTCTCGGAAGGTCTCTCAGGCGTAACCGCCGAGGAGATTTCCGACGGTGTAGGCCACAATCGCAGCAGCCATTCCGACAACGAACATCTCTACCCCATTCACGTACCAGCGCCGGCTTGTCACGAGACTTCGACTCGCCCCGACGGCGAAAAATGCGAACCCAGTGAAGACAATCGAGAGGGGAAACATCGGTCGGACTTCGACGATATACGGGAATAGTGGCGCCCAGCCGGCAACAACGAACGCGAGAAACGTGACGAACGCGGTTCGGCGTGGTGACTTGCCATCCGACGGCTCAGTCGGTGACTCCCGACCATTCGCTCGTTGGGAGCGCTGGTAGTCGAGCTCCGACCGACGGCTCAGATAATTACTCATTCCCATGGAAAACCCGTCAGCAAAGAGATTCGCTGCGCCCAAGATGAGAACGATCGAAGGATTCAGTGCGGCTCCGGCGACGCCAGAAACAACCGCAAACGTCGTCACAATTCCATCGTTCGCACCATAGATTACTTCGGCGAGATACCGCCCTGATGATTCGGCGTCGTCGCCGAGGAGTTGTTCGATCATTCTTTGTATGGGTATTAGATTGTCGGACTACTTACATTTCTCCACCCAACAGACGCTGAGCAGCACACTCATTCCAGCTCGCCACAAAATACACGTATGACCGACAACGTTCTCGTCGCCGTCGACGGCTCCCCGCTTTCCGAGCGGGCGCTCACGTACGCTACCGAGACCTTCCCGGATGCATCCATCACCACGATTTACGTCATCAATCCTATCGACTCGATTATCGACGTGGAAGCTGGTGGCTTACCAGTCGCTGAGGACTGGTACGAGAATGCGAAAGAAAAAGCAAGCAGAATCCACACGACGGCCACGGACCTTGCGGCGGAACGGAATACCGAACTTGATACCGTCACGGAAGTCGGAAAACCGGCACGCGCGATCCTGGGATACGCTGACGACCACGACATCGATCAGATCGTCATGGGAAGTCACGGCCGGTCAGGAATCGACCGTGCGCTTCTCGGAAGCGTTGCCGAGACAGTCACCCGCCGAGCACGGATCCCAGTGACCATCATCAGCTGAGTTGCTCAGGCCAGAAAGACTGGAAGGCGGTCCAGAGTGCTAAAAGCCTACATACGGTCAGACGAGAACCCAGTGACATATCGACAATGCAAAGCCAACACACGGAGTATAGAGACCGCACGTGACCGTTACTGAATCACCCCCGCTATCGACATGTACCTTTCAGATCGAACGACGAGGCGGTCGTGGGGAAGCGGGGGCACGAGCATTCGAACGGAACCTTCGAGACACACTCGGCGTCCACGACGTCGACGTCTCGTTCCGAACGGGTAGCGTTCGGATCACCTACGATGAGAGCGCCACCTCAGCGGAACAGCTTCGAAAAGTGGTCCGCGACCGTGATGTCTCGATCCAGGACGAGTCCAAGACCGCACCCGACGAGATGACCTCTCGCTCGGAACTCAAACAGGAGGCAGTATTTGTCGGGCTGACGCTGGTCGGCATGGTGACCGGCCTCTTGACGGGATGGCTCGACGGCCCGCCACTGCTCATGTGGGTCAGTTACGGCGTTGCGTACATTTTCGGTGGCTGGTACGGGCTCAAAGGGGCGATCGAGACACTCCGCCACCGCGCGGTCGATATCGACCTGTTGATGATCGTTGCTGCGCTGGGCGCACTCTCGATTGGGGCGCCGTTCGAGGGTTCGATGCTTCTGTTCCTGTTCTCGCTGTCGAACACGCTCCAACACTACGCGATCGGCCGCTCGCGTCGGGCGATCAAGTCCCTCGTCGAGATGCGACCGGACGAAGCGCAGGTCCTGCGCGACGGCGAGGAAGTAACTATCCCTATCGACGGGGTCGCCGTCGGTGACGTGTTCGTCGTCCGTCCCGGTAACCGGATTCCGCTCGACGGTATCGTTACGTCCGGCGAGGGAACGGTCGATCAGGCATCGCTCACCGGCGAGTCCGTTCCCGTGCCCAAGGAACCTGGCGACGAGGTGTTCGGTGGGACGATCAACGAGAGCGGCAGCCTCGAAATCGAGGTCACTCGGCAGGCCCACGAATCGGCAATCAGTCGCCTCATCACCATGGTCGAAGAGGCCCAGAGCGAGAAGGCCCCGACACAGCGGCTCATTGACCGCCTCGAACAACCGTACGTCCTCGGTGTGTTCGCACTCACAATCGCGGCTATCGGGATTCCGATCGCGCTCGGGAGTGAGTTCACGGGGACATTCTACCGCGCGATGACGCTCATGGTCGCCGCCTCGCCATGTGCGGTCATCATCTCGACGCCCGCGGCGGTCCTCTCGGCAATCGCCTCCGGTGGCAGGCAGGGCGTCCTGTTCAAAGGCGGCGAACACGTCGAGACCGCGGCGAATATCGACGCGGTCGCCTTCGACAAGACCGGGACGCTCACGCAGGGCGACACGCAGTTGACCGACGTGTTCGTCCGTGACGGGACGGCGGACCAGACACTGACCGAAGACGGGCTGCTCTCCATCGCGGCCGCAGTGCAGGCCCGCTCTGAACACCACCTTGCTCATGCGACCGTGACGGCGGCGGACGAGAAATCACTCGACGTCCCCGACGCGGAGCGGTTTCAGTCGGTCGCCGGGAAAGGGGTTCGAGCTGATGTCGGCGACGAAACCATCCATATCGGGAACCGGAGCTACTTCCAGACGGTCCTCGGAGACAAATCAGTCGACGGGCTTGAACCTGGCCTCAGCCGGCTCGAAACCTTAGAGGCAGAGGGGAAAACGAGCGTCCTCGTCGCCCGAGAACAACACGGTGACAACGTCACTGTACTGGGGTGGCTCGCCTTCACCGATACCGTTCGACCTGATGCAGCCGAGATGATCGACGATCTCCGCTCGCTCGGGGTGAATCATATCGTCATGCTGACGGGCGACAACGAGCGCGTCGCACAGCGCATCGCCGACGAGGTTGGCATCGATGAAGTCCAGGCGGAATTGCTGCCGGAGGAGAAAGTGGCGACCATCGAGGAACTGGTCGAGCGACACGAGAACGTGGCGATGGTCGGCGACGGCGTCAACGATGCGCCAGCCCTCGCCACAGCAACTCTTGGCATCGCGATGGGCGGCGCGGGTACAGACGTCGCGCTTGACACTGCCGACGTGGTACTGATGGGCGACGACCTCAGCAAGATTCCCTACGTTCTCGGCCTCGGACGCAAGACCCGCCGGACGCTCATCATCAATCTCGCCATCGCCTTCGGCGCGATTGCACTCATGGTCAGCACGATCCTTCTTCGGGGAATCCCACTCCCACTCGCCGTGGTTGGTCACGAGGGCTCAACAGTCCTCGTCTCGCTGAACGGGCTTCGATTGCTCGGCTTTCGTGGGTGAGCACTGGACAGGAGGCTGAGGGGTCGTGGTCGACAGAGAAGACGAGTGAACTGTGGTAAAACTCGTGCATGACAGACAGGATCATAAAAGATGGACATGAGGAAGATGACGACCTCTGCTTGAGGGGAAGGATCGAACAGCCATCCGTCTGAGGTAGAAGATGCGATGGCTACCGCTAGGTTCGACCAGAAGGAAGTCGAAGACCGTATGCATTGAGAGAGCCATTCTCAACTTATCTCGACATCGGGGAAGCACACGTTATCGGGGGCTCAGATCCTACCAACAACTATCTTGCTAACATTTTAGTTGGACGAAAATACCGTCTGATGAAACAGCTATGAGTTCGATCAAGTTCTGAAGCAGTCGTTTTTAAGACTAATGTGACGACTTGAAACCGCCCGTCCCACCCTGGAGTGATAGCGATTCAGCCACGGTACTCACCGTCGGGTGGTCCGGAACGGCGTCGAATCCGGTCACCAGAATTACCTGCGCGTTCGGATCTGTGGTGCCGTCGGCAAATTGGGGCAACAGACCGTTCTCGCTCGCGTGTGCAGGAACGATTATTTTTCGATGCGAACGTCTAGCGCCCCACAGCTGCACGCCTCGCCCAGCCGGCGCTCAACGTACGGTGGAATCGTCGCATCATTTCGAGCATCCCGAATCCGGTCGTGGCCCGTGCCATGAGGTTGATAACCGGGATGACCTGCCTCACTCCGTCGAGTAGCCTCTTAGTACCCGTCTTCGGGTAGCCCCTCCTCACTCACACTAGACGGACCACTAAGTTGTAGCCGAAACTACACTCTATCTCCGATGGCTACTCCCGCTTCGAAAGACACCGGAAACTGGTATACGCAGGGAATTAACCGTGTTTATGAGTCTCTCGAAGCGGATTCAGCTGGTCTGTCGAGAGAAGAAGCAACAACTCGTCGCGACGAGTACGGGCCGAACCGCCTCCCGAAGGCGGAACCAGTCACAGTCTGGGAGATATTTCTCCGGCAGTTCAGGAATCCGCTCATCTACATCCTCGCTATCGCCGCGATAGTCTCGTTCGCCATCGGGGAGGAGACTGATGCCGGATTCATCGCCGCGGTGCTGTTGATCAACGCACTCGTCGGTGGCGTCCAGGAGTGGCGTGCGGAACGTAGCAGCCAGGCACTCCAGCAACTCGTCCGTACCCGCGCCACGGTCATCCGAGATGGTGAGACACGCGACATTGATGGCGAAGACGTCGTCCCTGGTGACATCGTACTCCTCGAATCGGGCTATCGCGTCCCTGCCGACATTCGACTCGTTTCGACCCACGACCTAGAGGCTGACGAGTCGGCACTCACAGGTGAATCGGAAGCTGTGCTCAAGGACGAGGACTGGAAGGGTGAAGACCGGTCCCCACTTGGGGATCGCCGCAACATGGCCTACGCCGGCACTGTTGTCAACCGTGGGCGTGGACGCGGTGTTGTCGTCGAAACCGGGGCCGACACCGTCGTCGGCCGACTGGCAGAGGACGTCACGGCTGTTGAGGGTGGGCAGCCGCCCCTCGTCACGCGCATGGAACGATTCACACGCATCGTCGGGCTCGCCGTCATCGTTGCTGCGACGATTACCGCACTGCTCGGGCTCTTCGTCCAGCAGTACGACGCCGTCGAAATGTTCCTCTTTGCCGTCGCGCTGGCCGTGTCGGCGATCCCCGAAGGACTACCCGTCGGGATCACCGTCGCGTTAGGCGTCGCCAGCAGGCGCATGGCAAAAGTGGGCGTCATCGTCCGCCGTCTGGCGGCCGTCGAAGGGCTCGGAAGCTGCACGATGATTGCGTCGGACAAGACGGGGACGCTGACTGCGAACGAACTGACCGTCAAAGAAGTACAACTGCCCGACGGAAGCATCTTTGCGGTGACTGGCGAGGGGTACACGCCGGATGGAACCGTTTTGCAAGACGGACATCCTCCAGAACCAGACGTCGCGGACGAGCTCTCGCAACTCGTCCGTGCGTCTGTGCTCTGCAACGAGGGCCACCTGTCCCGGTCCGACGACGAGTGGACGTGGCGTGGTGATCCGACCGACATCGCTCTCCTCGCGTTCGGTCGGAAACTCGGATGGGACCGTGAGGCCGCGCTCGTTGGACAGCCGCAGGTCGACGAGATTCCGTTCGAACCGGAACAGCGCTATGCGGCGACCTTTCACGAGGCGGACGACGAGATTCGGGTGTTCGTCAAAGGCGCTCCCGAGCGCGTCCTGGAGATGTGTACGGAGGCGAGTACCGGCGATGTGTCGTGGGCAGAACTGCAGCAGCAGGCAACCGAGATGGCCCACGAAGGATATCGCGTGCTCGCCGTCGCCGAAGGAACACTGGAAGCCTCCGAAGAACTCGGACAACCGCCGTCGGAACCGGCCGGGTTGACGTTTCTCGGGTTCCTCGGGATGATGGACCCGCTTCGATCCGGTGTCGAGGAGGCGATTGCGTCGGCACAGCAGGCTGGTATCACGGCCACGATGATTACCGGGGACCACCCCGAGACAGCCCTCGCTATCGCCCGCACCCTCGGGCTCGCTGACTCGCCGGCGGCGGTCACCACAGGGGCTGAGCTCATGGACGCTTCTCGGGACCAGCTCGTGGAAATCCTGGAAACGACACGCGTGTTCGCACGCGTCGCTCCGGATCAGAAACTAGAAATCGTTGAAGCCGCCCGGAGCACGGGCCATTATGTAGCTGTCACAGGTGACGGCGTCAACGACGCGCCAGCGCTTCGGCAGGCGAATATCGGCATCGCCATGGGGCAGATGGGAACCGACGTCGCCCGTGACGCGGCAGAACTCGTCATCAGCGACGATAACTTCGCGACGATAGTGGCGGGCATCGAACAGGGCCGGATCGCGTTCGACAACATCCGCAAAATCATTTATCTCCTCATCTCCACCGGCGCTGGAGAGGTCGCACTCGTCTTGTTGAGTCTCGCTGCGGGGCTTCCCCTCCCACTCGTGCCTGTCCAGCTCCTCTGGTTGAATCTCGTCACGAACGGGATCCAGGACGTCGCCCTGGCGTTCGAGCCACGGGAGGGTGACGTGCTGGACCGCCCACCACGCTCCCCGTCCGAACCGATATTCAATCAAATCATGATCGAACGGACCCTCATTGCCGCGCTCGTCATCGGTGTGATCGGATTCGGGTCATTCGTCTGGTTGCTGGAGCAGGGGCTTTCGGAGGCGGCTGCCCGCAATCACCTGCTCCTGCTGGTCGTCCTGTTCCAACTGGTAAACATCGGTAACGCTCGGTCCGAGACGACATCGCTGTTCAAGCTCTCACCGTTGCGGAGCCCAATCCTGCTTGCCGGGACGATTACAGCGTTCTTCGTCCACCTCGGTGCGATGTATTTCCCGCCTGCCCAGGCAGTCCTCGGAACGGCACCTGTCAGTCTGGAGCAGTGGCTCGTTCTGGGCGGGATTGCCCTGACCATCGCAGTCGCCATTGAACTCCACAAACTGAGCTGGAAAGTGCGGTACCCTCCACCCTCCGAAACAGAGGGGCAGTCACCCTCGAACACTCACGAGACGGAGCCGTAGAGTTCGAAGCCTGATAGAAACTCAGTCGCGTTCCTCGCCCCGAACAGTTAGTACGGGAATAGGAGAGCGTCGAACGACTCGTTCGGCGACGCTTCCCATTACAACGCGGTCCAGACCTGTCCGACCGTGGGTCCCCATGATGACCAGTCGGTCGGGATGAGAATCCGCTCATACATAGCTGACTTTTGATTGCTAGTACACTATGTTATTGTCTCACAAGGGTCAGTTGAGCCGACGGCACACTCACATAAACGTTCGCTACGCCGAGCTTTCTCCCGATAGCTTTGTCCTATTCGTGTAATCGGAGGCAAATTCTCTTGTCGGGACGATTTGTGTGAGTAGTATGACTTTTCCGATTCGGATCAACGATGTCATGAGCAGCCCCGTCGAGACGAGCACCCCCGACCGCACGGCTCAAGCAGCCGCTGAGAAGTGTCTGGACAGAAATGTCGGTTCGCTGGTCGTCGTCGAGGACAGCGAGGCCGTCGGCATCGTGACAGGTGACGACTTCGTGGGTATTCTCCGCGACGACTCCGATCCGCGAACGCGTCCCCTGTCGGAGCTCATGTCGACTAATATCGTGACCATAGATGCCAGTGCGACCGTCGGCGACGCCGTCGAAACGATGTTCGACAACAATGTCGCTCGTCTGGTCGTTTTCGACGGAAACGAACTCGTCGGTCTCGTCAGCACCGACGACATCGTCCACCACGTCCCGCAAGTCCTCCAGCGCAGAGAGCTCAACCGTCCCGAAGACCGGGGGCACCAGTACCACCGGTCCCAGGAGACAGCGTACGAGATGGACGACTGGACGACGCAGAGCCGTGGCCTCTCGGACGAACAGATTAGCGTCGGTGATACAGTCTCGTTCACCAAGACGTTTAGCGAACAGGACGTGCGAGGGTTCGCGGCCGCCAGCGGTGACACGAATCGTCTCCATCTTGAAGAGGAGTTTGCCCGACAGACGAGGTTCGGTCGGCGCATCGTCCACGGGACGCTTGTCGGCGGCTTGATTAGCGCTGCACTGGCTCGCCTACCCGGCTTGACTATATACCTCTCACAGAACCTCTCGTTCCTGCAACCGGCCGGTATCGGCGACCGGGTCACGGCGGTCTGTGAGGTTAGCGAAAATCTCAGCGGGGACAAATATCAGCTCACGACAGACGTGACCGACGGCGATGGTGAACGACTTGTCGAGGGGCAAGTAGCCGTCCTGATAGATGAGACGCCCGACGTTGAGCAGATTACTGTCGAAGCGGTCGCCACTGAATGACGATTGTGTAGTCAACAGTCGCTACAGGTCAGAACGGTTCGACACCCAGAGTCAGGTCACTCACCAGTACTATTGACTACCAAGACGGGAAGTTGATCTGCCCGTAGAAGCGCCTCAGTCGTGCTTCCGAGTAGGATCGTTTTGAAGGCCGATCGCCCTTTCGCACCCATCACAACGAGATCAATTCCCTGATCCTCACTGTACGAGAGCAGCTCTTCGTGCGGAACCCCTTCTAGAACTGAGGTAATAACAGAAACATCGGGCTCCCCGTCCGCCTCAATAGCACCCAGTGCTTCTTTCCCATCCTCTCGAAGGTTCTGCCGAACGGTTTCAGGATCAACGATTGCGTTATCGTACCCCGTTCTCGTCTCGATAACGTAGACTGCGTGGAGTTCGGCTCCGTATTGCCGAGCCAAATCGAGCGCTTGGCCTGTAGCGCGCTGTGCATTGTTACTTCCGTCTGTTGCGACGAGAATACGATCGTACATCACACCCACTAAGTGTTTCAGAGCAAAGAACACGGCTGCTCATACTGCTGGCTCTATTTATAATGTGTATCAACTGTGCTATGGGTTGTGAAGATACCTACAGTCAATAGCCTGCCCGCCGTAGGTAGCGCAATGCCCGAAGATACGCTATTTGAATTCGAACGGGACATGGCCACATCTGAAGTCGCACAGTACCTTCGAACGGTCGCAGACCACCTGGAGTCCGGTGACCAATTCACGCTCGAATCCGGTACCGAGTCCGTGACACTCACTCCCCCGGGACGCGTCGAGTTCGAGGTTGAGGTCGAACGCGAAACGTCGAAGTCCGGGGATGCGGAGATAGAACTGGAGTTCGAGATGGAATGGGACGAAAACGGAGCCGATACTGGTGAGCTCAGTATCGAGTGAGAAATATCCCACAAACCGAAATCACTGCACTATCTTCTTTCGAGCAGAGACTCCCGCCATTCAGGGCGAAGAGGACGTCACCGCTCAAGAATCATCCGGATAACTATGCTGCGTTCTTGCCGACAACAGTGTATGGGAGAACTCGAAACAGAAGAGCAAAAAACCCGATTTGAGATTGCCAGCTACCTGCGAAATATGGCGGACCAACTCGACGCTGGTGGTGATGTGACCCTTGACCTCGGCGGAACGATGGTACAGCTGAATCCGACCAATCCCGTAACGTTCAAACTCGAAGGCGAATCGGACTGGTCCCAGGGAGACACGGAGGCCAAGCAGAGCATCGAATTTGAGCTGGTCTGGTGGCGAGATGCCTCCACCGCCGATGAGGGAGCATTAGACATCCAAGAATAAGAGCGCTCACAACTTCGTCAAAAATGGGCCTGGCGTGCGAACTGCTTTGTGACTGTTCGCCGTACCTAACAGTAGTGACATGTACGATTCAATTCTACTCCCGGTTGACGGCAGCGAACACACGGCCAAAATCGTCCAACACGCGGCTGAACTCGCACAGTGGACAGAGGCGAAGATACAGGTGGTGTTCGTCGCCGATACGACTCGGGACAGCCTCACCGTGGTCGACGGGGACGTCGTTGACGCACTGGAGCGGGAAGGGAAACCTATAGTCTCGGATGTCGCAAGTGAACTCGATTCTCTTGGCGTAGAACATGGGACCGACATCGTGCAGGGGAGTCCAGCCCCGACAATCGTCGACTATGCCGAACGATATGATTACGACCTAATCGTCCTGCCCACCCACGGGCGGACAGGTATCTCACGCTATCTCCTCGGGAGTGTCACAGAAAAAGTAGTACGCTTGTCCGATGTCCCCGTTCTGACCGCTCGAATGCAATCTGATGAGCAACTGACGTTCCCCTACGAGAATATTCTCGTCGCGACTGACGGGAGCCCCGCTTCGAACGCTGCCGCCAAGCACGGCCTTGCTCTCGCGGCGGCACTCGATGCGACAGTGCACGTCCTTTCTGTCGTGGATGATACGTCCCTTGGCCCTGACGTTCGTTCTGTACTCTCCACGGAGGAACTTGAGCGTCCGGCGGTTGAGGCTGTCGAAGATGTGGACGCAGAAGCCGATGCGTACGAGCTCCCAGATGTCCGAACGAACGTCGAACATGGGTCGCCTGCAGCGGTGATCAAAGAATATATTGAAACGAGTGATATCCACGCTGTCGTGATGGGGTCCAGTGGCCGCCGTGGCGTCGATCGAATTCTCCTCGGCAGTGTCGCCGAAAAGACGGTCCGCTCAGCCCCTGTTCCAGTTATCACTGTCCACGAGGGTTCTTAGCCGGCTACGATACGCAGATTCACTGGAAAGGGTCGCTTCTATGTTGGGAGATAGCCCAACAGACTTAGGCTGTTGGGGAACAGACCAACAGATAGTGGATGCCCACAGAGCAAACCTTCCAGTATACCCATGTGGAATCCGGACTTGTCGAGAACGTCGTTATCCGGCGGACTGACGATACGGGAACCTATCCCTCAGGCTGGAAGTACACGCTCCATCTGGGCACACTCGAAGATCTGCCGCTCGTCAGGTACGACAACGCGCACGAGGACACGAAAGGTTACGAACACCACACCGCAGCCGGCGATGTCGATGATGTTGCCTTCCCAGGTATGGAGGAACGCCTCCTCGAGTTCTGGGCAAGTGCGGACGAATACTGGGACGCCGTTGACGGCGGCCCGAAACGGCCATACTGACCACCCACACCACACACTCATGACCACGCTCCACATCACCGTCGGCGACCGAGAACAGCTCCGAGAAGAGACGCTTCAGTTCGTGCGAGATGCTGAAGCTGGTGAGCAAAGTGATCACGACGAGAAGACAGTTATCCAGTTCGGGAGCTACAACGATCTCGTCGACAGCCTCACACCCCTGCGCCTGGAACTCATCCAATCTATTGCTGAAGGGAACCCTCAAAGTATGCGCGAGGCCGCCCGCCTTGTCGACCGAGATGTTTCCGATGTCCACTCGGATCTCAAGCATCTGGAGGTCCTCGGGATCATCCAGCTGGAAGACGGCGGCCCCAGCGGAGCGATGCAGCCCATTGTGCCCTTCGACCGTATTGAGATGCACATCGATTACCCGCTCATAGATAGTATCGATACGACACCAGCCAGTGCGTGAACTACCCCTTCATGGTGAAGGGAATTGCAATCCAATCACTATCAGTTTTAGCTAAAGACGGATGCTCGAGCAACTGTCACGGTGCAGCAGCACCGACAGTATCACACGATCCAGCTAACGGGATATCAATTTCGAGCCCATCGTAGGTCAACAACGGTTTCTTTGCCTACCCGGAGCCGCCCCCCTCGAACTCAATAACACCGATCGATTCGAGTTCGGTGAGATTCCGATGGACCTGTTTGTAGTCTCGGTCGACAAGTTCAGCAGCCTCACGAATACTTTCAGGGCCGTGATCCGAGATTGCTTCTAGCAGTTCCGGATTCTTTGGACTCAGTAAGGAGCCCGCTATTCCGATTCGTCATGAACACCGAATACTGCTGATGATCGGTGTGTTCGGAGTTCTCTTTCCGTCGGTAGATCAAAGTCGTCGAGTGCCACTCGTTGTCGCCGAGATGCAGTTTTCGATCAGTCTCGTACCGGTCTGTTCCCCGCTTGAGAAGACGCTTGGCCTGGGCTTTCTCGCTGGTCTGCATCCGTTTGGGCACCACGTAGGACAGACCGCGTTGACTCAGCATCTCGAGGATGTGCTGGCTGTCGAACTCCCGGTCCATCAGCACATTATCGACGTGAACGAGATTCTCTGCCGAGTCTAAGAGGTCTTCGACGATCTCCTTACGTGTGTCGCCTTTCCGAACTGGGCGCGCATCTAAGACGATTGGGACGGCATTCCCGACCAGTTGGACGGTTGCCCACTGGTAGGCGTACTCCTCGTTTTTCTCCTTCGTGCCGATAATTTCGTCTTCGTGGTCCGCCCTATCGCCCGTGAAGGGATCATCCTCGGTGATGTCGATGGCGACAATGCCGGCCCAGAAGAACTCCTCTGTCTCTGCTACCCGGTCTAGCAGTTGGCCAGCGGCTTAGCGGTACATCTCGCGTATCTGCTCGATGGAGAGGTCGCGTATATGCTCGCGATGGGCGTGGCCGAGCGGTGTCCGCTCCCGATTAGATTCGTGAATGAAGCTCCGAGCGCCTTCGTTGACGGCCAAATTCTCACGGAGGCCCAGATACGTCTGGAGATCCCAGTAGGCGTTCTCGTGGATCTCACAGCCCTCGCCACGGTCCAGTGAGAACGCTGGGAACGCAACGCGACTCACCTGGTCAGTGACCGTCTCTGCTCGCTCTAATACGGTCTGGTCATCAAGATTCGATTCTTGGCTATCCCCACCGTATCTGCGGCTCTGCCGTTCTGGCTCACGTGGGACCGTGACCCCCGCGTTCTGGGCTTTGATGAGAATCGTTCGAGCTGCTGTCTCGACAGTATCTTGGAGGCCCGCAGTGAACCGTTTGTGCCAGCTGCGCCACAGTGTGGGCTGATTCGGTACCGACTCCAGGCCGATCTGTTCGCAGAAATCAGGGTGCTGGGTGAGGTACTCGACGAGGGCAGTTTCGTGGTCCCAGCCGTGGATTTCTTTCAGCAGGAACAGCCAAAATAGCGTCTCCATCTCGTAGCTCGTCGAGCCCGCGTATCGGTCATGGAGATCGAACTGGACGTATGCGAGCGGCACCGCGTGGATGAATGATTCGATGGCCTCGTGTTCGTCGTGGTGGAACCATGTTTCCGCAACGAGGCGAATGTCTGATTCTAGTGCGGGGAGAGATAAGCGATCAAACAGCAGGCTAGACGCGTAGGTTGGCCAGTCGACGGAGGATAACTGGGCGATCTGGCGGAAGACAGTGCCACGAGACTCACGTATCGGGGCCACGGAAGAACGGTGGCAACGACGCGCTCAAGTATTCGTCTAACTGCTCGAGACAGTGGATTAGCTGTTCAGCTGGAAATCTATCAATTGGCAACATCTACCGGAGTTCATCGTCCCTCAATAGCAACGGTGGTGGTTGCGCTGTCATCGTCACTCGCAATTTCCACAGTGTCCGGTGTGAACAGCCTATTCCGAGCAGTCCATTCGAGTGTGATAGTCTTCGTTTCACCAGCCGCAAGTGTGATATCCTGACTGGCCACCTCGATTGGAATGAATCCAAAGATCAATCTACTTGCCGTGATTGTCTGCGTTTCTTGCAGATCACCGCTGTTTGTGACCTCCACGGTTACCTGCGCTGTATCCCCGTTAGCAACGGGCGAGTTTGTCCCGACAACACGTAGTCCAAAGTCTGCAGGCTCTGGCGGTGGAGTTGGTGTCGGTGTCGGCGTGGCGGTCGGTGTCGGTGTGGGAGTTGGTGTTGGTGTCGGTGTCGGCGTGGCGGTCGGTGTCCGCGCTACGTCAATGAACGTAGTCTCTTCGCCGATATTCGACCCGGTCGGCCTGTGGATAACAATCACTGAGACCTCTCCGGAATATGTATTTGATACGGTAATGGTATCGGTCGGTGCATACTGACCGCTATCAGGAGAGTTGACCTCTTTGCGTTCAGTGTCATTTTGGATTATTAGCTCAATATCTTCTTTTTGAAGAACGTCTCCCCCTTGATGCGAGACCGTAATTTGAGAAGTGCTGATCTCAATTTGGGTATCAATCAGTACTTGGTCAGCACGTGAGTCAGTGTTGGTGAGCACAATCGCACCACCGACAGACACCGTTAGGACTACCACTGCGGTCAACAATATGACGCCAATTGCTTCGGACTGGCCACGCACCCTTTTAATTCTATTCACTTCTCAAGCAATAACCAATAGTCAGTTACCTTGGCATATAACCGTCGCGGTACTCTTAGACTGCAGTTGCCGTAGTGAACTACCCCTGCCTACTCAACCCCCTGACAGGTGGCCCTGAATCAGTAGGGAATGGGGCACGTAGTTAGCACACCTACTGAACAGTTGATCCACCCTGATCCCGTGGGGATCTCTTTGACCTGCTCACGTCATATGCATTGAGATGGTCAGTCTCAACTACTGGCAGCATGGTGGAAGTTGAGACTATAGTGAGTTTAACAGGGCTGTGATGCGTGGTTTCAGCCGAATCAGTGAACAGAAACTGCTTCAGATCACCCTTTATTTGCTTCTTCCTGTCGCATTAACAACCAGATCGTCATGTTCCCAAGATTCTCGATAGCGTTGCCACTCGAAATCTGCGCTGACCCAGATTGAGCATTCTACTATCCGATCCCTGTTTCCTTCTTCAGCAGCGTCAGCGTGTTGTCGGCTGTCACGATCGGTGAGTGTTCGTACTCCCTAGTCAATTCGGCCTGCACAAGCAAATCGACTGCTCGCCAGATTGAGTAGAGGAGACACGCGAATGAGAAGTAGAAGAACCGGAGTCCGAAATGCTTCGACGTCGTGGCGGCCATGAATCGTTTGATCGACTTGTAACCACTCTCAATCTCCCAACTATAGTTGTATTCTTTCACCGCTCCTGCCGGACTATTCGTCATGAAAACAGCGTACTGGCCATAATCCGTTCTCTCTGAGTTTTCGGCAGTGGTGAATCACCAGACGTAGCTTGATTTCACTGTTTCAGAGATTGCTTGATGTTGTGAACGACACACATCAAGACGAGTTCACGAAATTCACCGTACCAGGTTCGCGCACGCACGGCGTCGCCGAGCGTGCGCTTGATCGTCGAGAAGACGGTCTCACACATCGCTCGTTGGCGATATCGAGGCCCATCGATCCGCGCGTTGTGCGCGTGATCGATGGGCCGGAACTCACGATGTTTAATCAGCGGTCTTACGCCCTCTTCGCGGAGTTTGTCGCGTAATTCCATCCAGTCGTAGCCTTTGTCGGCAGCGAGGCTGGCGAGGTCGCCCGCGTTGCGGCGGGCGACCTGCCAGCCGAGCTGTGTGTCGTGGCGTTTCTCGGTCGTACAGTGAACGTCCAGAATGGCTTGGCTTTCTGTGTCGACGAGAACAGTCGTTTTGAGCGTCTGAACCCGATAATTCGTCCGCCGACAGTAGTGCTTGCTAGCGTTTTCCCGGTCGAAGAATGTCGCGTCGATGGCGGCGTGACCGCTCGGCTCGTGCAGCTGCGCCGAGAGGCGCAGCAGCACTCGCCAGAGCGCTGTCTTGATTCTATCAAACCACTTGACTAGCGTGGAGTGGTCGGGGAGATTGGCCGCGTTGAGGCCGATCTCCCTGAGTATTTGCGGCATCTCGCTCAGCAAATCAAGTGCTTCTCGGTGAGATTTTTCCAGGTAAACCCGTAGACAGTGCAGCGACACCACCGCATACTCGGCGAAGCCGCCACCCCCTTCGGGGGCGGCGACTTCGCCTCGCTCACCAACAGCATTTTTAGCCAACTGAACGACTTTGCTAGTGAAGCGGGAAATTTTCGACATGGACATCGACGGTTTCCCGCTTCATCTTCCTAGTTCTGACGGTCGAAGCCGACGCTGTCCAGCGATTCACCAGAGCCGCTCCGTGAGAATCTGGCCGCTAACGAGGGCGCACTTAGTTTCACCTACGAGTCGACTCGTGAACGAACGCCGTTAGGTCACGTCCATCGCGAGCAGATTCGCGATCTCTCGGTATCGAAGATTCGCGAGATGTACCGACATGCCGTGAACCAGCTCCTGAACGAGGTCGGGGAGACGGAGCAATTCTTCCGAGCGGGGATCGTCGCAATCGATATCACCGAAGCTGATCCCTTTACTGGTGATAGAACGGGTTACGAGGATGAGATTATCGGGACGAAAGAGAACACCGACGAGTACACCTACCAGTGGGCCACCGTTCAGCTGGTCGGCAACGCCATCCCGATTGTGTTGGATGCTCGTCCGGTTCGGAGGGGAGAATCACGGAAAGAGATCGTCGAAGACCTGCTGGACTCAGCCGAGGAGCTGGTTCACGTCGATAACATCCTGATGGACCGGGAGTTCGATAGCCAGCATGTCCTGGAGATGATCAGCCAGCGCGGCCTTTCCTATGTCGTCCCGAAACGGATGCAGACCAGCGAAAAAGCCCAAGCGAAGCGGCTTCTCCAGCGGGGCCAAGATCGGTACGAGACCGACCGGAAGCTCCATCTCGGCAAGAACGAATGGCATGAGACGACGCTGATCTACCGCCGGAAAGAGGACTCAGAGCACGACGACCACCGACAGTATTCGGTGTTCATGACGAATCGGGGGAGTGGCCACCTTACTGAGTACGGCTATCGTGGGAGATCGAGAGTGGGTACAGGTCGATCAAGCGATTCATCGCTGCCACGACGTCGAAGGATTTCGGGCTTCGATTCTTCTACTTCGCGTTCGCGTGTCTGCTCTACTCGATCTGGCGAGCAGTCGATCTGCTGGTACAGGTCGAATTGACAGGTGAATACGACCACGCGCCGATCGTAACAGCTGACAATATACGCTCACGCTGCTGAAGAAGGAGACAGGAATCGGATAGAGAGGGGATCAGTCCGGGGCCAGTGCGGATTCCTGAGTGGCAACACTGATAGAAATCTCTGAAATCCGCCGATTTAGTTGGTAGTACGACAGGAGGCGGCAATTGAGACCAGATTTAACGCCGGATTAGCCACTGATTTGTCCGAATCCACGCATCACAGGCCCGCTAAACCCGCTGTAGTCTCAACTTCCCATTGGGGGCAATAGTTGAGACCGGGGTCTCTAATGCATAGGATCTACCTCTAACCACCTTATCCAAATATCTGTGAAGTCAACGAGCGATCCGCGCGGAGCGCGGTTGACCTGCTGGACGCCTTTCAATGATCG
>Ga0208412_1000577_pt1 | contig 18999 bp, 14 predicted proteins | sample AntDeeMetag02WF4_FD_184758 | JGI IMG/M metagenome (GOLD analysis project Ga0208412, IMG submission 184758) | Saline lake microbial communities from Deep Lake, Antarctica - Antarctic Deep Lake Metagenome 02WF4 (SPAdes) (version 2) | ecosystem: Environmental > Aquatic > Non-marine Saline and... | reverse complement strand
GTATGATTTTCGTTCGGTCAGCCCCCAATAGGGGTGATGATATAGTCCGTTCCCTACAGAAATGTAGGGAGTCTGGTAGAAATAACCAGGCCCTCACAAAACGTGAGAGTAACAATCAAGGCGTAGAGATTGGCATGTTGCCCAAGACCGAAGACGGCCGCTCAGGCTTCCAGATGTGCAACCTGTCAGAAATCAACGGAGGTGCGTGTCACACCGTCGGTGCCTTCATGAGTGCCTGTAAAGCAGGCGCCATACTGGGAACCCTGCAAGCAGGCTACACCAACTTCACCTACCTGGGTGAGGCTACCCGGGAGATCGTTGAACGTGAGGCTCTCATCGGTGTATCCATCACCGGCTGGATGAACAGTCCGGATATCCTGTTCGATGAAAAGAACATGGAAATGGGCGCGGTCTGTGTTCGGGAAACCAACAAGGCCCTTGCCAAGATGCTGGGCATTAACGCCGCAGCACGGACAACTTGCGTTAAGCCCTCGGGCAACGCCTCTGTGTTATTGGGTACCGCATCCGGTATCCACGGAGAACACAGCAGCCGATACTTCCGGAACGTCCAAATGAGCGATCAGGACGGGACCCTGGAACTGCTCCAGAGAGTGAACCCTCGTATGGTCGAGGACAGCGTCTGGTCAGCCAACAAAACCGATAAGGTGGTGAGCTTCCCTGTGGTCACGCAGGAAGGGTCGATCGTTAAGGACGACCTGTTGGGTGTGGAACAACTGGAATACGTCAAGAAAGCCCAGAAGCATTGGGTTGAGATGGGAACCAACCGGGAACTGTGCACCGACGATCGTATTCGTCACAACGTCTCCAACACCATCACGGTGGACGACTGGGACGAGGTGTTCGATTACATCTGGGACAACCGTCAATGGTTCGCCGGCGTCAGTCTGCTCTCAGCGTTTGGCGACAAGGCCTACCCGCAGGCACCGTTTACGGAAGTCAAAACAGCCCAACAGAACCTGGATATCTATGGGGACGCCAGCCTGTTTGCGTCTGGATTGATTGTGGATGGGCTTCACGCCTTCGACAACAACCTCTGGATGGCCTGTGACACCGTTCTGGGACATGGACTCAAGTTGGACGAAGAAGCCAGTCACACGCTTCTCAAGCGGGACTGGGTCCGTCGTGCCAAGAAGTTCGCCCGGAACTACTTTGACGACGACCTGCAAACCATGACGGATTGCCTCAAGGACTGCTACAACCTGCACAAGTGGGAAACCATCAAGCGGGAGATCCAACCGATCAACTTTGCCAGGGAGCTGGGTGAACAGCAGTACACGGATATCAACACCATGGGCGCACAGGCTTGCAGCGGAGATGCTTGCGAAGCCGCCTTCTAAACCAGGCTGATTGGCAGGCGGGTGGCGTAGCCAAACCCGCCTGCCTTGTCAAAGATTTAACAACGTTTCACAAAACGACTCTTATATATAGAGTTTCCTATATATAGACTCTCTCGCTTTTTCCGGTACCGACAGACGCACCCGCGGCGCGGCCACGCTGCGCGTGTCGCTTGGGGCACTCGTCGGTACCTGGCACTGGATCAATAAGAGTTTCAGATGGCCTGCGGCCATTTGGCGAACCCTTAAAAAGGGAGAGGAGGGTTTTAGGGATCTCTCATGGGTGCCGAAGGTACTCAGGGGAGATCCCCTATATACATTGAGACGTTCTATCAAAAATCACTAAGAGGTTGTTTTGTCTGGAAAACCACCGTCAATCGACGATATGCCATCTTTGAAGGCCCGACTGGGAAAAGCACGCACTGACCGTATCCGATACGTTGGGCACGCGAACCCGGAACCTGAAAAACACTCAACCAACCTGCACAACACTGTGCTTGAAGACCTGCGGTATTTTACACCGCACCGTCCTGGCTGCCGTGTCACGGATATCCTCACGGGTATCGCAAGAACCACAGACACCAATAAGCCATTAAGCGTTGATCGTTTATTCAACATCCTCGGATGTATGGAGACCGTCAATACACGGGAAGTAATGAAAATGATGGATATAAATAAACGCCAAGCTCAACGGTATGTCCGTGCAACCAAACTTGCGTTACCCCTTGTGGAATATTATTTGTGATATGTGTAGCTGGAATTTGTTTTAATTAACCTCACCCACACACAAATGAATAAGGTCCGCATGAACTTCTGTAAAACGATTGGATGTAACAATGAAGTAGACGTCATGAAAGACTTGGACTTCTGTAATAAATGCCTAAACAAGCCTGCAAGTAATGACCTTCAGTTCAATCCGTCATCAGACACTAAAACCGCATCCGAACAACAACAATCCTCCGGTGGTGATAATGAGTACTGGATCGCCCACGTATCACACCCTAAGCGTCTTGAGCCATACATGGCCGAGTGCGAAGACCTTATTGAGCTGTTCCAGATGACCTTCCAGGAAGGCGAAGCCTTCAAAGCCTTGTGGCGTAAAGGTCAGATGCGAATTGGTAAAGGCAAACCGGGTGACACACTTATCCGCAACTCTGAAAAGGTCTATCACTTTGGTGGTCGTATGGTTGCCATGGAATCATGAGACAAGGAATGCGCTCATTAATCAACGTGCTTATGCAACTGGCTTCCGTACTTTGGTGGTATATCCCTCATTTTACGGAAGCTGTGTATAAGTACACACCCGCCACACGCTTTGAACGCCACAAATTCCAACACATACCTCCGGGTACTGCCGTGGTTTTAACATGTCGGGAATACCTGATCGTGTATGAAGTGTTGCATGTGTTTGGCGTGCATTGCTTTGCAAAACCTCTACGAACTTTCCGAATATAAGTAACGGGACTCCGTTATTTATTTACACACCCTTAAAGGAATCACCATGCGTAAATACATCAACGGACGCAATGTCCCGTTGTCCATGGCCGTGTTTCTCGCTCATGACGACTACGATTATGAGGAAAACACCATCTCGGCAACGAAGCTCATCAAGCCCCTCCGCCAGTTAATCCTGGCCGACAGGGTACCCGCCAATGACTCTCTGGTAGATATCAGTGGTTTGGTCAAGTCCCGTATGGGCCAGGCCATACACGATGCCATTGAGCGGGTATGGCTCAACCATAAAGACACGTCACTTGCAGCCCTTGGCTACCCAGCCCGAGTCATCGAGAAAGTCCGGGTGAATCCAGACTTCGACACGCTGACGGAAGATGACATTCCCGTCTACGTGGAGATCCGGTCATACAAGGACGTGCTTGGATACCGGCTATCCGGCAAGTTCGATATCGTCGCAGACGGTCGTGTGGAGGACTTCAAGTCCACGTCCACCTTTGCCTGGGGATCGGACAGTAAGATCCTGGATTACAAGCTACAGGGGTCTATCTACCGCTGGCTCAATCCAAAGATCATCACGCAGGATCAGATGGCGATTAACTTCCTGTTCACGGACTGGCAACAGGCCCGCGCTGCAAACGATCCAACGTACCCACAGACTGCCGCCCCACAGAAGCTTATTCCCCTGCTCTCCCTCGAAGAGACGGACAACTACATCACCGGCAAGCTGACCCAGTACGAGCGCTTGAAGGACGCCCCACAGGAAGAACTTCCACTGTGTACTGACGCTGAACTCTGGCGCAAGCCACCTCAGTGGAAGTACTACAAGAACCCGGAGAAGACCCAGCGAGCCACCAAGAACTTTGACAACAAACAGGATGCGTACCTGCGCCTGGCCAAAGACGGTGGCAAAGGTCTGGTTATTGAAAAAGGCGGTGAAGTCATGGCTTGCAAGTACTGCCCCGCCTTCCCCATTTGCACCCAGAAAGACGACCTCATTGCTGATGGATCGCTCCGGTTGTAAAAGGTGATATATGAAAACCAGGCAAAACTTAACTGGCAACACTTATGGTGAATTAACCGTGCAAGAATACGCAGGACAAAGTAACAGCAACAAGACCAAATGGAAGTGTATGTGCTCTTGCGGAAATTCATGTGTTGTATTGTCTGCCAGCCTTAAAGAAGGACGTACTAGGTCTTGTGGGTGTTATCACATTAAGGTCACAGGTGACCGTTTTAGAAAACACAGGCAGTGTGATTTACCTGAATACAACGTATGGATGAGTATGCGATCTCGTTGTAATAACCCTAACAACAAAGAGTTTCGCAACTATGGGGGACGTGGAATTAAAGTCTGTGACCGTTGGTCAGATTTTGATGCATTTCTAAGTGATATGGGAGCACGTCCCTCACCAAAACACTCCATCGACCGTCTAAATAATTCTTTAGGTTACTCTTTACATAACTGTGAGTGGGTATTACCTAAAAAACAAGCTAACAATCGCAGGAATACCCATTCATTTACTTACGGTAACCAGACTAAAACGTTATCCGAGTGGGCTGCCTGCACTGGAATTAAACATGCAACGCTTTACTATCGTCTGGTTTTAGCCGGATGGTCAGAAGACAAAGCGCTGAAACTATGAGGCCCCAATATGGATATTAATTTCAAAGAACTCAAACATCACCCGATGTCGGAGAAGATTGTCCAGGTCATGCAAGACCGGACACAGACGGACGAGTCCCTGTTCTACCGCCTGATGGTGGCCAACCACTTTGCCATGGCCGCCGCTCAGATGCGGTGTGACATGCGTATGCCGGAAGGCAACAAGGTACCGGTCAACATGTACAGCGTGGAACTGGCGCCTTCCAACTTTGGTAAGAGCCGGACCGCGTCCATCATGAACGACGAAGTTTTGAACCAGTTCTCCCGGACGTTTGTGGATCAGACGTTTCGAATCCTGTCCGAAAATCACATCGACAAACTCGCCGTAAAGCGGGCCAACCGGCGTGCCACGGATCCAGATGAAGAACGTGAAACCCTGGTGGGCGAGTACAACCGTGCCGGGCCCCTGCTGTTCTGCTTCGATTCCGGTACCGCACCCGGGGCCAAGCAATTACGTCACAAGCTGCTGCTGGCAGACGCGGGCGCCTTGAACCTGATCGTGGATGAGATTGGCCTGAACATGGGCAAGAACTCGGAAATGATCGACCTGTTCATGGAGCTGTACGACGGTAAAACCGGCAACGCCCTGAACAAAAACACCAAAGAGAACCCACGTAACGCGGAACTCAAAGGGGTCACGCCGGCCAACATGCTGCTGTTCGGAACGGACAACAAGCTGTTTGACGGTGGCCTGATGGAAGCCGCCTTCCTGTCGCTGCTGAAGAGTGGTTACGCCAGACGGTGCTTCTTTGCCTACGTGGATGAGAACGTCAATAAGAAAATGGTCGAAGCCTCAGAAGCCCTGGAACGGGCCAAACGGGCCTCGGACAGTGCGGTACTGGAAGAAGTCTCAGACCACGTGCACCGCTTGGCGGATATCATCAACAACCGTAAGACGTTGCTGATCCCGGATGCCACGGCCAAGCTGATGTACGGCTACAAGGTCAACTGCGAGAAGCGAGCCATGAAGCTCAAGCGTGCCCAGAATCTTGAGAAGACCGAGATGGAATCGCGCTTCTTCAAGACCATCAAACTGGCGGGCGCCTACGCGTTCATTGACGATGCCATTGAAATTTCAGTGGCCCATCTGGAAGCGGCGATCAAGGTCGCAGAAGAATCCGGGGAAGCGTTCATGCAGATGCTCAGTCAGGATAAGCCTCACGTCAAACTGGCCAAGCACATCGCAGACCTGCAGGAAAACGTCACCCATTCGGATCTGACGGAAGACCTGTCGTTCTACCCACGTGCGGCAAACCAGCGTGCAGACATGCTGACACTGGCAATCTCATGGGGATACAAGCACAACGTCCTGATCAAGAAAGAGTTCACGGACGGGATTGAATTCCTCCGTGGCGAAACGTTGGAGGAGACCGATATGGACAACATGATCGTGTCTTACTCGGACGACATTGCCACCGGCTACGCCAACGAGACGCCTTCGTGGGACCAGCTACACATCCTCACGCAGACGTCAGGCTACCACTGGGTCAACCACCATCTGGAAGGCGGTCACCGTACCGAGGACACCGCAAAAGAAGGGTTCAACCTCGTGGTGATCGACGTGGATGGGGGTGTGGATATCAACATTGCCAAGAATCTGCTCAAGGATTACAAGGCACTGTTCTACACCACCAAACGTCACGACCCACAGAATGGCCACCGTTTCCGGATCATCCTGCCCACCAACTACGTGTTGCATCTCGACAAGGTGGACTACAAGCAGTTCATGCGAAATCTGTATGACTGGCTTCCCTTTGACGTAGACGACGGTACAGGCCAACGGGCACGCAAGTGGCTGGCGCATGCCGGCCACTATGAGTACACCGACGGTGAGTTGCTGGACGTTCTTCCGTTCATTCCCAAGACCACCAAGAACCAGGAACTGCGTCAAGCCATAAACGAGACCAGCAATCTGGACAATCTGGAACGTTGGTTCATCAACAACACCGGAGATGGCAACCGCAACAACCAGTTGCTCAAGTTTGCCATGGTGCTTGTGGATGCCGGGAACGACTTCAACACCGTGCGTCAGAAGGTGCTGGAGTTTAACAACAAGCTCCCGGACAAGCTGGAAGAACAAGAAATCATGAACACCATCATGGTCTCTGCCGGCAAAGCCATGGCACGCAACCACGCAGCCTAACGACAGGGGGCCTGCGGCCCCTCTGTGAAACTTAACAAAACAAGGCCACTAACTATGTCCGAAACTGTCAACGACCACCTGGTACTCCTGGGTGGTTCCTCTGCGGCCGGTAAATCCGCAGCCCTCATGGGCTTTCGTAACCCGGAAGGTGTCTGGTACTTCAACTGTGAAGCAGGCAAGAAACTCCCATTCCGAGCCAAGTTCCGTGAATTTGTGATCACCGATCCCATGCAGATTTACGAAGGTTTCCAGGCGGCTGAAGACGATCCAACGTGTCACACCATTGTGGTGGATTCCCTGACGTACCTGCTGGACATGTACGAATCGGTTTACGTCCTACCCTCCACCAACACCATGCAGGCTTGGGGCCAATTTGCACAGTACTACAAGAACCTCATGCAGCAATACGTTGCACGGTCAACCAAGAACGTGGTGTTCATCGCGCACACCATGGATACGTTGAACGAATCCGAGCAAGTCCGTGAAACCAAAGTACCGGTCAAAGGTGCCCTGAAGAACAACGGCATTGAGTCTTACTTCACCTGCGTCATTGGCGCCAAGAAGCGCAAGCTCAAAGACCTTGAGTCCTACGGCTCCGACCTGCTGAACATTACAGACGAAGAAGAAGCCCTGGGCTTTAAATATGTCTTTCAGACCAAGCTCACCAAAGAGACCGTGAATGAACGTCTCCGTGGGCCATTAGGCCTATGGGACACCAAAGAAACCTTTATCGACAACAACATGCAATCTGTCTTTGACCGATTGAAAGAGTACTACGGCTAATCCCTAACCCCGCCGTACTGCTTTGAATACCCAACCAAACCAAAAGGAAATACCCATGAGCCTACTATCAAACCTTGCAAAGACCGCTGACGAAACCATCAACAACGAGAAAGATACTGTTGGAGGTGGTGGCGTCCTCGACTCTGCCCTGTACCCGGCTACCATCGACATTGCGTACCTGGAGAAGAAGCAGAGCGGTGCTCTGTTCCTGAACGTGCACCTGAAGACGGACGACGGGCGTATGCACCGTGAAGGCCTCTGTATCGCCTCGGGTGATGCCAAAGGCAACAAGTCCTACTATGAGAAAAACGGTCAACGTTTCTTCCTGCCAGGCTTCAACCACGCCAGCTCCATGGCACTGCTGTCCGCCGGTAAAGAACTGGCTGAGATGGATACTGAAAAGAAAACCATCAAGCTGTACAACTTCGACGCCGGTAAGGAAATGCCACAAGACGTAGATATGGTCACCGATCTGGTCGGTCAACGCATCATCGTAGGTCTGCAGAAGCAGATCGTGGACAAGCGTCAGAAGAACGACCAGACCGGTACCTATGAAGCCACTGGCGAAACACGTGAAGTGAACGAGATCGACAAGGTCTTCCGTGAGCGTGATCGTCTGACCACAGCCGAAGTCCGTGCCGGTGCCGAGGAAGCCACCTTCTACGCAACCTGGGATGCCAAGTGGACCGGTCAGGTACGTAACAAGGCCTCAGCCGCTAACGACGGCAACGGCAACGGCGTAGCCGGTGTACCCAAGGCCGGTGGTAGCACCAAGCCGAAGTCCAGCCTGTTCAGCTAAACCGCACATCCAAGGCTGCTTCGGTAGCCTTGGTTTATTCACACCTTTGACGGAGAACCTATGTCTCACAACGATACCGAGAATGCGATGGAAGAGGCCGTTGAAGCCCTCGGCCTGACCGCCCCTCGCGTGACGCTGGATTACATCAATGAGATGTTGGAGCAACGGGTCACGTACCGTTTCGACCAGCCAATTGGTACTACAGCCACGTTCTGTCATGCGTTCCTGGACGACTCATTCCATCTGGACACGGGCTTCACCGCCTGCGTTTCAATGGATAACTTCGACGCTGACCTGGGCCGGGAGTACGCCCAGATCAATGCCAAGAACAAGGCGCGTAACAAGCTCTTTGAGCTGGAAGGTTACCGGCTGTATGCACAACTTAATCCAGATGCCTACGTGGGGTTCCCACATGAGTAACCGCATCAAGAAGTACCAGTGCATTAAGCAAGTCCATGCCGAGCCCATGACCTACGGGGCATTCAAGACGAGTGTCCGTAACGTACGCGATGTGGGAAACATGGATCCGTTGGCCCCGGGCTACCATGTGATCTACTCACAAGGCACTGCCGAGGAATACCACTCGTGGTCACCTAAATCGGCCTTTGAAGAAGGCTACATTCCCATTCCCGCAGGAAAGGCCGACCAGATCAAGGCCGGTATGCGGACTGCGGCCGGCTCCGTATCGTGAGCAGGGCTATTCCAGTATTAGGAATGGATCCGTCCATGAGCAACTGGGGCCTTGCCTGGGGGATGTATGACCCAACCGATAGAACGCTGCGGATCAAAACCGTGGACGTTATCAAACCTGTTCCAATCACCGGCAAGCAAGTCCGTCAGAACTCCAAAGACCTTGGACGTGCTCACGACTTGTTTGAATCTGCACTCGCTGCCACCCAGGGAGCAAAAGCTGTTTTTGTTGAAGTCCCTGTGGGTAGTCAGTCTGCCCGCGCCATGGCGTCTTACGGCATTTGCTGCGGGGTGCTTGGTGCTTTACGGGCCTCCGGTGTACCGTTCTTTGAAGTCACACCCAATGAAGTCAAATTGGCCACGGTGGGCAAGAAGACAGCCAGCAAAAGTGAAATCATCAAGCGAGCTGTCACGCACCACCCGGGCGCCAACTGGCCTATGCAAACCAAGAACGGCGTTACCTCACCCGTTGCCTCCAAAGCCGAGCACATGGCAGACGCCATCGGCGCCATTGAGGCCGGCATAACGTTACCGTCGTTCCAACAACTCCTCCAATTCTCAAATGTGGCCTAGCCACATCACAAGGAAACCAACATGAAAGTTCAAGTCATTCTGGATCAAGACAGCATCACCGAAGCGATCCGTGATTACGTTGCCAAAAATGGCATTGCCACTCCGGTACAGGACGTCGAGTTTACCGTCGCCCGTAAAGGCGGTACCTCAATCACAGCGGAAGTTATCCTGGGTAACGAAGCAGTCGTCCCACCCGAGCCGGTGAAACGTAAAGCGACAAAGCCCACCAACAGCGAACCCAAGAAGAAAACCAAGCCATCCCCTGAACCAGAAGAAGAACCTTCTGCTCCGGAAGTGACGGAAGCTCCTGCTGAAGAACCCAAAAAGGAACCTGAGCCAGCCTCGACTGAGCCTCCTTTTGAACCCGACGCAAAAACCGAGTCGGTCAATGACAGCACGGAAACCAAACCCACCAAAGAAAGCCGCAGCCTATTTGGCTAAGGGGGTAGCCCATGCAAACTCTCAAGATTCTTGTGTGGGCCTTGGTGTCTGCAGTGATTACCTTCGTGGCGTTCTTCATTGGGTTGGTAATCTCTGTTGTATCGACAATCGCCGGTTTCATCTTCACGGTGTTACTGGCGTTTGCCGGTGTCTTTGTATTAGTGGTCAGTGCCACGCAAACAGACACCAAAACCACAAAACCCCCTAAGTAGGGGGGTTTTTGAGTGAATAGAATAAAGCCCCGTCTTACCGGGGCTTTTTTGTGTTTACCTCGTGAATTGCAAGGCTGTGTTAATAGGCAACGCTTCTGTTAACGCGTCCCCAAATTCAAACGCACCGCCTTTTATCATGTTGCCGTTCAGCTTGTTCCAGAAACCCGACTCGACAATGGTCGGTACCATTTCCAGGGTGTTACTGAACAACACCATCATCAAGGCCCGTGCCGGGTTCTCCCGGTACAACCGGAACAGTATCTTCTGGATACGGATGTAGTACTTGGTGAAGGGGATGATTCCCATATCATTCAGGTACTGCACCAGCTTGTGTGTAGGCGTGTCGTAGTTAACGAACGCCTCTTCCACAAACTGTATCGCATCCTCTTTGGACAGCGGATTCACATCCCGATTTATCGCGTGTTCGTACAACGTGTACCGCGCCACAAAGTCACTCATGTGCGTGGTTTTGTATAACAGTTTGTACAAATCGGTGTCGTGACTCATAACCGCAAACTTACCCGCGTCTTTAATCGCCTTGGGTAGCCATTGTGTTTTGCTGTCCAGTGCACGAGTCAGTTTGGACTTATAGGAAAACTGGTCGTCCAATACCTCAACATCCTCCACAATGGTCTGCAACAAGCCAGCGTCTACCAACTCCCGAACGGGGTTGCGTGCCAAGGCGTCTTCCAGTAAAGCTATCTCATCCTCAATCGCAGCCAGTGGCCGATCCAGATGGTTGATATCGCGCATCATTTTCAACGTCTCTACCTTCCTGAAATCCTTCTCGTACGCCATCAACCCTTCCACTGCAATACGCTGATTTTTCAAAATGTCTTTCATCGGAACACCGGCCAATACCAGCTCAGAGATGTTGGATAGGATGTTACCAATCAACGTGAACATGTTCTTGATGACCAGGAAGTCTTTGATCATCCGAACCAGCTCCTGCCAGACATCCTCTGCACGGCGCAGACGCAGGGCAGCCTTCTTACCCAGTAAAGCTTCAGCCACAACAACAAACACCTCTTCTGCGATCCCACGGGCATCTGGATTGTCCTTGCGCTCAGACCGCGGTGCTTTACTGAAAGGATCCGCAATACTCTTCTTCCGATACCCAAAGTGCATCATGAACAGATCCTTACGGACCATCATGACCGGACGTCCCCAGGTAGCTACAATGGCTTTTTTCGTATCGTCCGGCAGCAGACGGTAAGTCTCCCGTATCTCAGGGTCTGTACTGTTCTCGCTGACTTCGATAAAGCCTTGCGGCTGTTCTGCTTTTTCAGCTTGGTACTGGTCGTACAAGGCTTGTACCAACAGGCCGTTTGTCTCGCGGGTATTCACCCGGTCAACCACGTTAGCGGCCATGGCTCCCAGGATCTCCTCCATACGGTTATCCCGCTCAAGCAAGGTATCCCGCGTTTTGGTGTGCATCAGGTACCGGTAGCTGGCCACATCACCCTGACTACTCAACAAGGGTGCCATGTATTCTTTATTGGACTTGGCTGGGTCATACCCCAAACCTCGGGAATACAAGCCAGCCACTTCCATAGCCTTATCCGCCTGTACGTCCTGCGTCATTTGTTTGTTCTGCAGATGAACAAACCCACCGTTATCCGCACGGGTAATCCCGCTGTGGATGCGTGTCCCTTTTGGCCGTGTCCCGGTAAAAGAGAACGTCCCGGTCACCCACTGCTTCAACCCACCGTCGTCAATCGTATAGATACGCTTAACCTCGCCTCGTGTGGGATCCTGTGGATCGGATCTCAGCGGCTCACTCCGACGTGCTCCCATACGTTCCAGATTGGTTCCCTCAATACCACTGGCAATGACCACCTCTTTATACGGGTTGTAAATTTCCTTGGTGTACCCCTTGGTGAAGTGTGTGGGGTTACCCTGGAACAGTTGATCCAACGCATCGTCTTTTAGCTTCTGGTGCAACTTAATGATCATGCTGACACCGCTGGCATCACCCCGACGAGACTCCCGGGTCATTACCTCTCCGGCAGTATCCCGATCCTTTTTCGGGGTATTCCGTAGGGCATACAAGGACGTCAGTCGATCCAGTAGGGGTATCGCCTGCTCTGCCACCGTTGCCGCCACACTGTTAGCGTTCGGGGTACCAAACTCTTGAATAATGTTATGCGCGTTGTTCATGTGGTTAACACTGGTCACAGCACCTGTCACCATTGTCCACCCCAGATCCCGACCCTGTGTGATCCAGTAGGTGGCACGGCCTCGATCCAGCTTCAACAACTGACGTTCATAATCCGCAATCATCCGTTCCCGTTGACCTTCATCACGGACCATTCCAACCAGTTCCTCCATATCATGCTCTTTAGCCAAAGCAGACAGGTCGGGCCGCAGGACCGTCCGTGTCAGTGCAACGGTGTCCTCTTCGGTCAGGTACTTCCCGTCTTCGTCGAACGATCCCAGTACATCGTGGATTGTCCGGTTTTTCGTCAACAGACGGTATTGTTCGTTTTTATTCACCATCCGAGCAAACTCGTAGGCTTCTTTGTTGGTGTCGTTTGCACCGCGGATCTCCGTCACCAAACTGGCAACCACACCTTCTTTATCGCTGTGCAGCTTGTTACGCAGCTTCTGGATACCGCTGAACACTTCTTCTACCCGGTCACCGGCAACCACCCGTACGGTGACACCGGCTGCCCGTACAAACCCGCTTCGACTGTTTTTAACCACCGATGAATGGGCGGCTTTACTGGCCCCTGCACGGATAGACTCATTGGCTTTGTGAACGGCAGCCGTCATCATATTAGGTCCGTTCACCCGCCTACGTGCCAGTGACGCCTGACGCTTTGCCTCAACGCTAACCAACTGATCCACCAAGCGATCCAGCTTCTCATTAGCCTTCTGACCTTCAAAGGTCTTGGTCAACTTACCCGTCAACACATTCATCAGGGTGTCGAACACCGCCCGTGCAATACCCGCTAGGGACATTACACGGCCTGTCCGTGCGTACGGTGCAGTCTGTTGATCCATCAGATCCCGTAAGGGTTTGTACGCAATGGCCATGGCCGCGAACTTGCTCAGATGGTTCGACGTACCGCCTTCGGTCTTTTCCGGACGGAATATAAACTCGAAGTTCTCTTGTGCAGCTTGCTTCTCCGCAGCGGACGCAGTAGCCCAATCACCTTCTACAAAATCCCGGGCACTCAGACGTTCCCGAGTCTCACGGTACAACTTGTTCAATTCTCGGTACGCCATCGTAGACGCGTTCAAGGACGCCCGGGTAGTGGCTTCGACCTGCTCAATAACAAAGGCTTCTTGTTCGGAGATCGCCAGGGGCTTACCCAGTACCTCAGACATAAAGGGCATGTTGCCCATCAAGGCTTCGGTGAACACATCCGCCGTACTGTAATTGGCTCGCTCACGCACCAGTTCTTTATTGGTGCCATAGGGTCCGTGGAGCTTCGACACCAATGAGGTCAATACACCCCGCAACTCAGCCTCGTAGTCGGCATCCAACGGTGCCCGTTGCATGTTGGCCAAACCATCGAAGATCTGAGTTGTGCTGTACTGCTCTACCGGTGTTGACCCATCACTCTGTTGGCTACGCAAGGCTTCCCCTTTATAGTACGTCTCACCACCTTTACGGGCAGCGGCATACAACCCACCCGAACGGCTCAACAACTCAGCCATTGCAGTGGTCATGGTTTTCCCTTGCTCTTGCCAACGTACGGTCTTACCCAGCAACAGTTCAGTCGCCACATTGATGAACCGCTTCATGGCCGTTATGAATCCATTACGACGCTGTGTGGCCTCTACTGTGACCTGTGACAGTACTTCGGTCTGGAAGCGTGCGTTGGTCAAGCCCCACGCCAGAAACTCGTGTACGTTGACCAGGGCTTCGCTGTGTCGAGCTTTCAAACCAGCGTCACCTTGGCTATCAAGCCACTGGATCGACGCTTCACGTAGACTTTCCAGATCCGCCACCAACTTAGCTTCCGGGGCTTTCTTAGGCAGAGACTGTGCTTTGTGGGTAATCCCTGCCAGGGCACGGTGAACCAGCTCGTGCAACAGGACTTCTGGCTGTACAGCCGAATGGATAAAGTCCGGGCTCTTGATACCGATGTGCTCGTTATCCGCAGCCGGCTCATACCAACCCCGTGCCGATGTGACGTTGCCTTCCGGAGCAGGGAAATCCACGTTCTCCCGCGTGATATAACGTACTGGCAGATCCACTGGAACAGTCCTGCTTACCTGACCCAGGATCAGACGGTAGAACCGTTCCTGATTGGTCTTTGGATTGGCATATCGCTTTTTCAGGTAACCCATTACATCCCCTGCAGTCATATTGGACTTGCTACGCAGGAACGTATCCAGGTCTTGATCTGCCTCGACAACGGCCGAACCAAGCTCACCATAAGGTGTTGCACGGTGACTGTTGTACACGGTCTTTATGCGTTCAAAGGCAATCGCTGCATCGACCTGGGACATGTGCTTCATAGCCGATTTCAGATCCAGCCCATCCTGATACATGGTCTCCAGAAGAGAAACAACCTGACCACCCGGATCCATCTCGTTGTCTGTCATAAACTGCATCACGTTCATAATAACGCTGTGAGGAGCACCTCGTGGATCGGACACCGCAAGTGACCGATCTTCTACCTGAGCAGCCAACCGACGTTTCCAGGCCAGCTTTTTACCCACTGAGCCTTCTTGAGGGAACAGACCCTTCAAAGCGGCATCCAGGGAATAACCACGGTTCAGATACTTGGCCAAGGTCGCAACGGTATTCCGGGCTTTTTGAGCTACCGAATCTTTCTCGCCCGTTTCCTTATAGTGATCTTGGATCTTCTTATCCATCTCACCCAGAATGTCTTTAAGGGCTGCACCGTATTCGGCTGAGCTTATCTCTGTGTCAGGTGTCTGTGGCTTGGCCTGGCGGCCCGCCACAGCCGCGTACAATTCCTCGGCTTGTTGTTTTGTTTTGACTACCAGCTTGTCCGACTGGAGATTCCCCTCTGCATCCTTACCACCCCGGGCCTCTATCTCCAGATCTTCTTTCATGCGCGTGGCTTGATCACGCAGTTCCTGTGTGACGTTAAACTCCCCGCCTTCCTGAGCGTATTGATCCAGATAGATCATCTGACCCATGCCATCCAGTTTGCGGTACTCACTGGTGTACGCAGTCTTATAGACTTCCGACAGCAAGTACGTCAGAGGATCCGTCCCCAGGAACTCTGCAGCTTTACGTTGTTCTTTAGATAACCGGATACCGGAGAGCTGCTTTTCATACGGTTTCCCGTTCTTGGGGTACACCGTCTCAAACTCGCCTTCGATCACGGTCTTGAGCTTCGCCTGTAACGCAGGAGAATCTTTCACCATGTCCAACATACCGTGGACACCAACAAGCGTACGATCCAGTGTGTTTTTCAGTTCCAGTGGAATCGAGTAGTTCAACATCACGTTGTAGGTGGCTTCGTTTAGGTTACGTGCCCCGGCCACCAGATCCACAATACTCAGACCGTTGGCATCGTGAATGTTCAACGCAGCCAACTGCGAATACGCCTTGGCTGAAATAGCCGCATCCGATGAGTGAATCATCATGATCAACGAGCGGACACCTGGGCTATCAATGACCTTTTTAAAGGCCGTTGCACTGATCCCCTTGGATCCACCCACGTCCTTAGAGTATTTAATATTCTGTCGGTACGTGGTGTTTGCAAAATCCAGCTTCGGTTTAGTCTTAGGCAGGTAAATACCAGCACCTAGGTCGTTTACTTCGCTAGACAACGCACTGTGTGCCACAGGCGCCATGGGAGCCAACTGTTCGTCAATGGCTTGCATATCCAAGGCATTCAGATCCTGTAAGACAACCCGCTCACCTTTTTGATTAGTGGTGGTCGCTATATCACCGGCGGCTATCTTCTCCTCTGTCCGCAGCTCAATTAAGTGATCGCGCACCTCGATGTACAACAAGGCCGATGCTTGGGCCGCTTGGTTCAACACCTGACGATTTTCCAGGAACACACTGAACTGGTCTTCCATAGCGGCTGTTACAGCCGCACCGAAGGTGCCGGCGTTGTCCTTACGCGTACCGGCAAATGAACGACGCATCGCCGCTTTTTGCTCTTTACTGAACTCAAAATTCAAGGCCCACTTCATTGTAGGGTTTGCCGGAATCTCCAAAGAACGTTCAGGCTTGTAATTGGATATCAACGTATTAACGGCAGCCGCCCACTCAGCCAACTCTTCCTTTTTCTGAGCGGTCGTGTAGTTGTCTTTGTTGATCCGTGAGACTTTGCGGTACATGTCCTCAGTCAGTTCTTCAAACATGGAGGACACCCCAGCGTTCAAAGACTGACCAAACATCATCCCGGTCAACGGCGTCTTAATGACGTTACGGGCAGCACGTCCAATCGCATTGGTTGCAGTATCAAAGATACTCCCCACACCGCCCTTGAAATACTCAACCGCTTCAAAAGCAGGCCGGCGTTGTGGCTTCTTTTGTAAGCCTGTTTCAATGGCCCTAACCGTCTCACCGATCGCCGTTTCGTACAGGTCGGTATTGCCCTGCTTCTTATAATCCACAAAGTTCTTGTAAGGAGAACCTGCTTGGTACATCCCACCTTTATTCAGGAACGTAAACAACCCGTTGGTGGACTGGGCTGCACCTAACATCAGCAACGTCAACATAGGCCCGTTGGTGACACCGTCCACTTCCATCATGTCCATGTCGGTATCAAAATCAACGGCCTTGTTTTTAGGTTCCCGCGCCATTTCCATCCGAGCATAAGAAAGCAAGGCACTCAGGGATTGCATACCCTCACCGCCTTTGGCCACTGCATCTCGGATATTCGCCTGGTCACCTTCCGTCAGTTCTTCCTCTCTGACTTGTTTTTTGATGGCTTCCAAACCGGTACGGATCTTAGGGTGCTTTAACTTACTATTAAGCTGTTTGATGGTTTCTGTTTGCTTCAGCTTATCGGCTTTGATACCCAGACCCATGGCCACATTCTGACGGAACAACTTGTTCAAAGGGTCTCGGAAGTCCGTAGGGATACGCACAGACCAATCGGCCATACCGATCAACTCACGCTGAACCTTGCTGTTCTGCGGGTTGATGGTGTTCTTGTAGCCGGCGCGTTGCATGGCCCATACGGACGGGTGCAGGAAGAACTTTTTCTCGTAGTTCCCGCGAATACCGGTATCCAGGAAATCCCGGAACTGTTTGATCTCACGGATCAACCCGGCGTTACTGCCTTCCAGGCTACTCTGGATCAGGCGGTGCTCACCTTCAGTGTCTACAACACCTGCCGCCGCTTCTTGGGTTTCATCCGTCAGTGCTTGCCACAGACCGTTCATCCAAGGCCGAACCTTCCAGCCACGGGATGTGTTGATCTGTTGCATGTCAACCATGTTCTCCGGAATACGTGAGTCTGTACCTTTGGTGGTTTTCTGTGTGAAGTAGGGTGTCTCGAACACAGGCTCCTGAACCACGGCCTCACTGCCCATCAACTTATCCAGGTAGTTCTGGGTACCCCGGCTCACACGACCGATCTCTGCAATCTCAGGGATAGCGTCCCGGGCTTTATTATCTTCCCGCTTGATGCGGACAAACGAGGTGTCCTGATCAAACCCCACGTATTCAATTTTCGGTCTTTCAATGAGACCCAGTTCGAGCAACAAGCCTTGAGCGTAACTGCCCAGTGCTGCATCCAGCTTAGGCTCTGCATCCAACGGTGCCGACGCTACCGCTTTTATACCCAAGACCTTACGGGCACGTGGACCCACATTGTTGACCATCATGTTGGCGCGTGTGCCTGCAAACTGTAATGCCTGTTTCGCAGCAGGGGGTACTTGCTCGTGGTCGTCCAGGCCTAGAATGGTCCGAATATCCTCGTCGGACATGATCGGGCTGGCAGCTTCCGACTCCACCAGAAAGGTCCAGGCCGCATACGCAATGGCCCCTTTCATATTCTCCGGTAGCTGACCAGTCTCAGGATCCCTGAAGTACTGGATCACATCCCAGTGCCACGATGCGTCTGCAGGGAGCTTGTCGTAGTCACGCATGATCTTGTCAAGGGTAGGCATCCACTTGGCTGCCTTCTCCGCAAACGTCTCTAACGCCCGTCTTTGGGCAGAGGTGACTTCCTCATCCTGGTCTTTGGGGGTATTGAAATAGTCTTTTGCCACTTCAATCTTTGCCCGTACAGCGGTCAGAAAGCGGTCAAAATCCACCAACGGACGTGTACCGCCGCCCTCTTCTTTACCGGCACTTTGTGTGTAATACGCCTGAGCCAGATTGACTGACTTGAAGTTGCTCTGATCCGCGACGGGACGATCACCTTCAAACTGCATCGCAGACAGTGAACCCGGGGCTTTAGCCACTTCTTCGACAGGTAACCCATCACTCTCTTCCGTTACTTCAGGAGAAACAACGTCTTCACTGACGGGCTCATTGGGTGTAAGCGGTGCCGACTCAGCAGCCGCAGGCTGCTGGCCGCTCTCCCCACGGATATTAGATAGGCTACCTGGCTCGATCTCGGTTGACCCCATGTAGTTCGTTACATCAGCCTCAGTAAACGTGACTTTCTTGCCTTTACTGGTGACACCGGTGAATGCAACCCGTTGACCTTCATTCCCCTCTGTAACAACCTCAGTCTCTTCGCTGACTGTAACCGTAAACGGTGTTTTGCTTTTGGGGTACTGGATCGCAATACGCTTACCCGCATTAGCCTTGGCCCAACCGTCATAGGTAGTTACGTTTTCTGTACCGGCTTCGTCGGGTGCCGACTCAGCAGCCGCAGGCTGCTGGCCGCTCTCCCCACGGATATTAGATAGGCTACCTGGCTCGATCTCGGTTGACCCCATGTAGTTCGTTACATCAGCCTCAGTAAACGTGACTTTCTTGC
>Ga0208412_1000565_pt1 | contig 19275 bp, 20 predicted proteins | sample AntDeeMetag02WF4_FD_184758 | JGI IMG/M metagenome (GOLD analysis project Ga0208412, IMG submission 184758) | Saline lake microbial communities from Deep Lake, Antarctica - Antarctic Deep Lake Metagenome 02WF4 (SPAdes) (version 2) | ecosystem: Environmental > Aquatic > Non-marine Saline and... | reverse complement strand
GCACGTGGCGCGATACTCCGCATGCACTGCTCACAGGCATCCGGAACGCGGCCATGACACCCACTGTGGAATTCGATACCGAACTCGTCCAGCGCTACGACGTCGCGGGGCCGCGTTACACCTCCTATCCCACGGCGCCCTGGTTCCGGGACGATTTCGGCCCGGAGGCGTATCGCGCTCGTGCCGCGGACGCGGATTCCTCGCGGCCGCTGTCGCTGTACTTCCATATCCCGTTCTGCGCGACACTGTGCTTCTACTGCGCCTGCAACAAGATCGTGACCAAAAACCGGGCGCATGCGGCCCCGTACCTCGAACGCCTCGGCCATGAGATCGAACTGCAGTCGAAACTCTTCCCGGGACGGCCGTCGGTCGATCAACTGCACTGGGGCGGTGGCACACCGACCTTCCTGGATGACGGGCAGATCGAATGGCTCGTGGACCGGATCCGCAGCGCCTGGCCGCTGCGCGATGACGACGCCGGCGACTATTCGATCGAACTCGATCCGCGCGCCGTCGGAACCGATACGATTCATCTGCTGCGCCGGCTCGGGTTCAACCGCGCCAGCCTTGGCGTACAGGACCTCAACGAGGACGTGCAGAAAGCCGTCAACCGCATCCAGCCCGAAGCGGTCACGCGGGCTACGCTGGATACCTGCCGCGACGCCGGTTTCCGGTCGCTGAATATCGATCTGATCTATGGCCTGCCGCTGCAGACGCTCGACACCTTCACCCGAACCATCGAGCGCGTGATCGAACTGGACCCGGATCGCATCGCGATCTACAACTACGCGCACCTGCCGCATCACTTCCCGCCGCAGCGGCGGATTCGCGCGGAGGACCTGCCGTCGCCGGCGGAGCGCCTCGCGATCCTGCGTCGCGCGATCGAGCGTCTGACGGCCGCCGGTTACGTCTATATCGGCATGGATCATTTCGCGCGTGCCGATGACAAACTGGCCCTGGCCCAGCGCGCCGGTACGCTGACGCGCAATTTCCAGGGCTACAGCACCCACGGCGACTGCGACATCGTCGCCCACGGCACCAGTGCCATCAGCATGTTCGGCGACTGCTACACGCAGCATTTCCGGGACCGCACGTTGTGGTCGGCGGCGCTGGATGGCGGCGAGATACCGGTGAACCGCGGACTGCGATTGTCGGCGGACGATCTCGTGCGGCGCGATCTGATCACGCGCGTGATGTGCGATTTCGAACTCGATATACCGGTCTTCGAGCAGCGTCATGGGATCGACTTCGCAAACCGGTTCGCTCCGGAGTGCGCTGCACTGGAGCCGCTGATGGCCGATGGGCTGGTCGAATGGAACGGACAGCGCCTGGAGGTCACACCGGCCGGGCGCCTGCTCGTGCGCAATGTAGCCATGGTGTTCGATCGCTACCTGGAGCAGGACGGGCAGACGCGTTGGTCACGGGCGATCTGAAGGTTTTTGTGCGACTGGCATACGAGGATGAAGCGGCAATGCACGTAAGCGACGCGGAAACGGGACGGGTTCTCGATCTGGGCGATCGGCTGGAGGCCCGACTCGAACGGATCATCGAGCATGACCGGCGCGCGGTTTGGCGGATGCTGACTGAGCCGCAGGCCCTCGTGAACTGGCTGGCACCCGCGGAGATCGATGCGCGCAAAGGGGGCCATATCCATATCGATTTCCCCGAGAGTGGCGCAATCATCGACAGCCGCATCAGCGAGTTCGATTCGCCGGGACTGCTGGCCTATTCCTGGAGCAGTGGTGCTGAACCCGACCGCCCATTGCGCTGGCAGCTTGAATCGCTCGGGACCGAGACACGTCTCGCACTGACGCTGCGGTTACCGCACGACGAGGACATTGCCAAAGCCGCCGCCGGGTGGGACGCGCATCTGGAAATGCTGCTCGCGGCCCTGGAGGGCGTGCCGATCCGTTTTCCGGTCGATCATTTCCTCGAGGCACGGCGTTTTTATGGCGAACAACTGCAGCGTTGAGGAGGGCTTGTGACCGTAGATACGGATGACCGGAATGCGACCCTGGCGGGGGCGAAGGGCACCGACGCCCGGGCGGATGCCGTGAGCGCCCGCCGTGATGAGCGCGAAAAATTCGACGCGCTGCGTGAGCGCTGCCCGGTCGCTCCGCGCGGATCGAAGGGGTGGTCCGTCTATCGGTACCGCGACGTCGAGCGGATCGTGGCGGATCACGATGCGTTCAGTAATGCCGTTTCACGCCACCTCTCGGTGCCGAATGGCATGGATCCGCCCGAGCATACGGTGTTCCGGCGCGCGCTTGAGCCGTATTTCTCGAACGCCCGCGTGGCGAAATTCGAGCCGCAGTGTCGCCGCCTTGCGACGCGCCTGGGCGATGAGTTTGAAGACGGCGCGACGGTCGAATTCATGGATGCCTTCGCGGGGCCGTTCGCAGCCGCCGCGCAGTGCGCGTTCCTTGGCTGGCCCCGCTCCCTGGAAGGCACGCTGCGTACCTGGACGGCACGCAATCAGTCCGCGACGCGCGACGGTGACCGCGAGCGGCTGGCGGACCTGGCGCGCGAATTCGAATCGCGGGTCAAGTCCCTGCTGGCTGAGCGCCGGGAGCGGCGCGTGAGTCCGGTCGCCGACCTCACTGCGGGCCTGTTGCATGAGCGCGTTGACGGGCGGCCGCTGCGGATCGAGGAGATCGTGAGCATCCTGCGCAACTGGACGGTGGGGGAGGTCGGCACGATCCAGGCGGCGGTGGGTATCCTGGCGGGTTATCTGGCCGACCATCCGGATCTGCAGCGCCAACTGCGGGCCGCGCCAGAGCGCCTGCCCTATGCCATCGACGAGATCCTGCGCCTGGATGGTCCGCTGGTGGCGAACCGGCGGCGGGCGACCTGTCCCGTTACGCTCGGTGGGCATCCGATCGCGGCGGGCGAACAGCTGTCGATCGTCTGGATCGCCGCCAACCGTGACCCCGAAGTGTTCGAAGACCCGGATGATTTCCGCTGGGATCGCGATCCTGCCGACAATCTGCTCTACGGTGCCGGCATCCATGTCTGTCCGGGCGCTCCGCTCGCCCGCATGGAACTGCGCGTGGCCACGGAGGAACTGTTGCGTGCGACGGCATGGATCGAGCCGGCGGAAGGTGAGCGGGCGCGGCGCGCGACCTCGCCTGCGGCGGGTTTTGAAAGGCTGCCGGTACGCGTACACCGCGACTGACGTGCGAATGGATGCTGGTGAACGACAAAGCGCCGGGATCGCCCCGGGAGCGCTCATGATCTGGAAAGGTCCGCCCAGTGTGGGAGCTGTTGTGACAACCGGCTTTTCAGCAAGCGTCACCGATCTGCGTCGGGCGTGGCCGTTGCTGGCGCCCGGCGTGCTCGGGGTCATATCAGGCGGGTTGATCGCGGCTGCCGTTTCGCATGCCCCCACGTCCGGAACGGTCTGGCTGGCCGCGTACCTGGTGCTTGTGGTGGGGGTCGCGCAGCTCGCGCTCGGGCTCGGGCAGGCGCTGCTGACTTCAGTGGCGGTGGATACCGCGCGCGTACGGTTGCAAAGCCTGTTGTTCAATCTCGGTAGCGCCGGGGTCATGGCGGGCACGGTCGGCGGCAGTTTCCTGCTCGTCGTGGCTGGCGCCCTGTTGTTCTTCGGTGCACTTGGCGCCTTTCTGCTCACAGTCCATGGAATCAGACGCGGTTACGCCGCACACGCGTACCGGGCGCTGATCGCTTTCCTGGCGATCAGTGCACTGATCGGGCTACTGCTGTCCGCGTCGAGCGTCTGAGCACCAGGCGGGATTTCGTCAAGAATCCGGTTATTACGGGAGGTGTTTTTCCGTGGGTACGAAAGTGGATCTGAATCGCCTGGCCAACGCGCTGGAGGCCTATTCGTATGCGTATCTGATGACGACCGGCGACAACGGTCGACCGCATACCGTGGCCGTGCGCACCGAACTGATCGACGGACAACTGCATGTCGGTGGTTTCGGCTGGCGAAGCCGTGCGAATGCACTGGAACAGTCGATCGTGGCGCTGGTCTATCCTCCCGCCGCCGTTGACGGGTACTCGCTCATCGTCGACGGCAGCGCCACCGTGCATGACGATGGCCTGATCGTGATGCCGACCGTGGCGGTGCTGCATCGTCCGCCGCACCCTGATGCACCACCGCCGGATTCGGGATGCGCTTCCGACTGTCAGCGCCTCGAACACGAGTAGGTTGCGGCAGGCAGTTTTTCTGGCGTGGCAGGGAAATCAGATCGGCCGCGACAGGCGCCGTATTTCCAGAAGACACCATTCTTCCCCGGACCCGGCGAACCACCAATCGAATTGGTCACGACAGGTCCGCTCAAGGTAGCGTACGAGCACTGTCGGCCAGCTTTCGAATGTCGCCTGCAGCGACTCGTCGGCCTCCAGGACGGCCAGACTCATTTCGAGCAGTGGCACCCGCTCGTGCGGCTCAAAACGGCGCAGGTCGATCGCTGCCCGATGGGCACGAGGGCAGTTGTCGCCTGACGCGGACGGATCATCCTCGGGGGTCATATCAGGCTGTTTTCGGGGCCGGAGGGAATACGGGGCGCGCCATCGTGGAGACGGGCGCACCCCGCGTGCCCGGGGTTACTTTTGCCGGGGATCAGGTGTCGACACTCGCGGCCAGGGTGATCTCCGCATTGAACAGCTTCGAGACCGGGCAGCCGCCCTTGGCCTTTTCCGCCGCCTCTTCGACCGTCGCCCGGTTGGCGCCGGGCGCCTTGATCCGGGTGTCCAGATGCACTGCGGTGATGGTGAAGCCGTCCTCGCTCGGTTCGATCGTCACGGCGGCATTCGTCTGTACGCGCTCGGGCGTGATCCCGGATTCGCCGAGCACCAGTGACAGCGCCATTGAATAGCAGCCCGCGTGCGCGCTTGCGAGGAGTTCTTCGGGATTGGTACCGGTGCCGTTCTCGAACCGCGTGCTGAACGAGTACTGCGATTCGGACAGGACGCCGCTTTCCGTCGATACGGTGCCGCGGCCGTCCTTTAGACCACCTTCCCATACGGCTGTTGCGCTGCGCTGCATGATTACCTCCTGTTGCGTGAAGTCGTCCACATGGGGTGAACGCTGCTTATCGCGAAAATGCACCTTCCCGGGCCGGACCTTCCGGCCTCGGTTCATCCGTCGTGTCGGAGCCGCGGGTGTTCAGTCCTGCTGATCAGTGATCACCCGCCGGAACAGCACATTGTGCTCAAGATGGACGTGATACCGCAGCTCGTCCACGAAGCGGGCCGTGCCGAAATAGAGCCGCTGCCAGCTCTGGCAGGCACCCGGCGGCAGATCGAATCCGTTGGCAATGGTCTCGATGGTGTGGATGGATTCCGGATAATGCCGTCGCCGCGCCTGCAGGCGGCCGATGATATCCCGAGCCGCCGTGCGGTCGCCGTCACGGATCGCCGGGAACAGATTGCCTTCCTCTTCAGCCATGTCGGCGATGAGACGCGACTGCAGTTGCTGCAGCGCCTCCGATAGTCCGTGCGGGGTGTCCGCATCGAACTGATGAACGGTCTCGACCTTGCGCGCGAGTTCGATCAACAGGGGCAGATCCTCGCGGTGCGGGTCGTGATACTCGCAGACGATGTGCTCGATCAGCGCCGGCGTTTCCAGACTGGATTCGATTGATGGCGTGGCTCCGCTGCCATTGCTGATGCGGTCCACGCGGTCGGTCACAAGCTCTACGTTCAGGCCGGCGCGTTCCGCGGCGTCGCCGAGTGTCCGGTCCCCGTCGCAGCAATAGTCCAGCCCAAGCCGGTCAAAGGTCTCGATGGCGGCCGGCGATGCGGCGGCGATCTCGCCAAGGGTGCGCCCTGCTGCGGCTTTCGTTTCAGTGCTCATCGATGATTCCTTCCGCCACGATCGGGCGGGGTTGCACGCGGCCTTTGGGTTCGGAGTCCATCGCCGGGATTAAAAGATGTATTTCTTATGAATGTTAAAAGCCGTATACGCGGTCGTCAAGGCTTCGTGATCGATTGCGGAACCGGCGTGGCCGATGCCACCGCGATTTCCGGATCTGTGCATATCCGGTTGATAAATGTATCCTTTATCTATGTTTATCGGAAAAGAGCCCGGTCGTGACCGGACGCCCGACCTTGTCTCCGCATATACGATCCCGGGGAAGCCCTATGGAAGTGACCTATCTGACCGATTACGCACTCCGCGTCCTGATGTATGCGGGGGTGCACGACCAGCGCCGCGTGACGATGCGGGAAATCGCGACGGCCTACGGTATTTCCCTGGAGCACCTGCGCAAGGTCGTGCATCAACTCGCCGCGCTCGGCTACATCGAGACGTCGCGCGGGCGCGGTGGCGGCCTCTGGTTGGCAAAAGCGCCGGATCGGATCCGGCTGGGCGAGATCGTCAGCGGATTCGAACGATCCATGGAGATCGTCGACTGCGATCGGCAGCCATGTCCGCTGCGCGGGGACTGTGCGCTCAAGGCTGCGTTCGAGGATGCCCGCGGCGCTTTCATGCAGCGCCTGGATGCGTGGACGCTCGCCGATCTGATCACCGAGCCCCGAACGCTCGATCGCATCCACCGGCTTGAGTGGCCGGTGCACGGCCCGATCCAGCGGCCCACCGATCCGCATTAAGCGCTATGCCGGCTGGCGGCAGCGAAGAATCGTCTGGCAGATTCCGAGCCCGTCCCGGGTCCCGCCTACTTCCAGGCCGGCGTCGGCAATACATCGCTGCAGGTCGGTGAAGCTCGACATCTTGCTGCAGCCGTTGGCCATCACCGTGAAATACGGTGAAGTGTTGATGATGCAGTAGGCCGAGACCTCGAAACGCTGCCGGTCCCAGAGCGGTTCCATGATCAGGATGGACCCGTTGCGGGCGAGCGCACCGCGGGCCTTGCGCAGTACGCGGACGATATCGGCCTGACCGAAACAGTCCAGGAACTGGCTCATCCAGATCAGATCGTATTCGCCGTCGAGCGGCTTGCCGTCAAGCATGTCCGCTGCCACGGTCCCGATCCGCCCGTCGAGGGCATGGGCTGCAAAGCGCTGTTTCGCCAGCGCGATCTGTTCGGGCAGATCGAGCAGGGTGATGGCGGCATCGTCGCTGGCGGCTGCCAGGGCCATCGAAAAACTGCCCGTATTGCCGCCGATCTCGAGAACCTTGCGCGGGTGTTCGGCCAGCACGGTAGCGCATGCCTGATCGATCGCGGCGTCGGAATAGTAATGGTCGAACCGGAACCAGCTGTCGCGAACCGGCGCCGGCAGACTGGAGAGGCCCGGGTAGATCACCGGCCAGTCCCCGAATGCCGCGAGCCCGACAGGGCGCTCCTCATGGATGGAGCGGTCCAGGTGGAACAACGCCTGATAGTTCACATGATGGACGAAGTCCATATTGATTCTGGTCAGTTCGTCTTCGAGAAGAAACCAGCCCGTCCTCGTGAGGTGCCAACGTTCGTCTTCCAGACGTACGACGTCCGCACTCATGCCCGACTCGAGAAGCAGTTTCAGGGCATAGCGCGACAGATCGGTCCCGCTCTGCAGTGCGGTCAGCGTGACACCGGCGGAGTGTCGGTGGAGTTCATGGAGTACGCCGAGATCGCGCAGCACACGACAGGCCTGGAATACAACCGGCCCGAATGCGATCCGCTGTGCCGCGTAACACGCATCCATTGCGTCCGGCTCGGACCTTTCGGTGTGGAATGGGTCCGTCAAGCGTTTCTCGCAGACCGGAATCGACACGCAAAATCGTCGCGCCGTGCCGTGCACTCACTGCGGCTCGGCGTTTTCCTGGCAGGACGCTGCTGGCTCACCAGCCCTCCTGAGCCATGATCCCTGGCTCCCTGCCCTCGGCGATTGCGCTCATGCGCGCCGGATCGAGTATTTCCAGATGCCTGTGGGTCATCGTGACGATGGCTTCCTGCTGCAGTCGAGTCAGGACGCGTGACAGTGTCTCCGGCTGGACCGCCAGCAGGCTCGCCACGTATTTTTTCGAGGTCGGCAGTTCGATGATCCCGTCGGCCGCTTCACGATGCAGCCGCAGCAGATAATTGACGATCCGCAACTGCGAATTCTGCAGCGACAGCGCCTCGATATCGGCGACGCGGTTCCAAAGCCGACCGCTGATGACACCGAGCAGACGTATGCAGCTATCGGGCGATTCCCGGAGCAGGCCGATCAGATGTTGGGTATTGAAGCGCACGAGTTCGCTCGCGCGCAGTGCCGTGCAGCTGACCGGGTAGGTCCGCCGCGGCATGAAGGCGGCGGCCTCGGCGAAGCTGCTGCCCGGATTCACCAGTCCGATGATCTTTTCGTTGCCATTGGCCGTGATCCGATACAGCTTGAGCTGTCCGCTCCGGCAGAGGAAAAAATGGGTAGCCGGATCTCCCATACGAAACAGGGGCTGTTGTCTTTTGAGGCGGATGACGTCCGCCCGCTGCAATACCTCGTGCTGTTGCGCTGCCGTGAGTTCCGCGAGGACCGGGTGACGCACAAGATCCTCCTGCCGCGCGGATGACCCGGATATCACTGCGGGCGGCGGGTCAGGCATGGGATACGAGGCCGTCGTCAATCGCGACGGGCGCGCTCGCGGTACGGGGAGTGACGTCACTTGACCGGACACGGATATCCACGTCCGCGCCGCTGGCGAGAGAATTCGTCACGAGGCAGCCTGCCAGCGCGCGTTCTCCGGCGTGTTTGAGCGCGCTCTGATCGTTCGTGCGGGCATCGACGATCAGGTTGACGTCGAAACGCGCAAAGCGAGGGCCATGGCGGTTGCGGTCGACGGTGGCGTCAACCGCGATCTCGAGCGCATCCCACGCAATGCCCGCCGCGACCGTCTCGGTGCGAAAGGCGGCTGCGAACGACCAGGCGAGTGCACAGACCATCAGTGTCTCCGGAGAGCCCATGTCGCCGACTCCGCCGAGGTGAAATCCGGCGGTCGTGACCGCGGCCGGTTCGGGGCCGGCGACCGAGATCTGCCCCTCCGGCGTTACCGCTGCACTCGCCGTATGGATATAGGGCCATGACGTCATTGCTGGATACCTCCGTGAGCACCGGCCCGATCATCCCGCGGCGTCGGCGCGGGCGCATTGACGACCGTCAAGGAGTTACTAACCCGAACATTGGTAAAGCCTCACTCAGCGGGTCTCTACCAGTGTTCGGGGTAGTAACCGGTCCATTGCGAATTCGACCGCTCGTCGGTCGATCCCCGATCCGATATCGATTCCGTCGAATGTCCTCTTGTCCGGCACGGACAGTGGATCGCTGGTGTTGCTGCGCAGGCCGGATACCGTTCCGGTGCCATCGCGTCCGCTATTCGCCGGAGGCCCCGCCGCGATCGAGCAGTTCCAGCTTGTTCGGTACGTCCTTCCATTCCTCGGCGTCGGCTGGTGGGTCCTTGCGCTCGGTAATGACGGGCCACTGAGGCGCGAGTTCCGCATTGAGACCGAGAAAGTGCTGCAGTTCAGCCGGCACCTCATCTTCAGCGTAGATGGCGTCGACCGGACATTCGGGTTCGCACAGCGTGCAGTCGATGCACTCCTCCGGATCGATGACGAGGAAATTCGGGCCTTCGTGGAAGCAGTCCACGGGGCAGACCTCGACACAATCGGTGTATTTGCACTTGATGCAGTTGTCGGTGATGACGTAGGTCATGGCTTGTTACCGGGCTGGTGGATCAGTTCTGTTCATGTACCGCATATAAAATGTATTACAGAAACATGTTCAATACAATTCCTCGACGGTGTTCGGGTGACCGATCTGCCCGGGACCTGGTCGTATGAGTGCCGCGGCCGCCCGGATCTGTGGTGCCTCGGTCTCGGTTATGGCTGGCTCGCTGTCGGGCTTATGCTGCTTGGCTTGGCATGGACCGGCCAGGTCCTGCCGGCAGCGACGTCGGGCTCGGCGTGTCCGCGGCGGTAACCGGCTTCAGGGCCGTGGGCGATGGATATTTGCAGCTGCTGAAACGACCGGGTGCACCTCCGTCGTGGAGTCGTCTACCCCGCCATGCGAACGACAAAGTGTTCGCCGTTATCGTTGTGCCGGTGATCGATCTCCCGGCCCCGCAGGCGTCGATGGGACTCCGGATCGACCAGCACTGCAATACGGGCGTAATCGAGTTCGATGTCGTCGGTGCCGCCGCTCTCTTCGAATGAGAATATGAACTCGGGATTGTCGAAAGGGCCATCGGCCTCGATCCGGAGTTTGCAGTGCGTGTCCCCGGATTCCTCAAGCAGCGACCGCAACCGCTCGACCGCCTTCATGGTCAGGATGAGTTCCGGACCGTCCTGCATCGACGCCATCTCAGCCATTACCGATCAATCTCCGAGTCGCAGTTCCTTGAACCATTCCTTGCCGGCACCGCATTCCGGGCAGACGAAATCCTCCGGCACGTCCTCCCAGCGCGTGCCGGGCGGGATGTCTTCCGCGGGCACACCCCGATCCTCTTCGTACAGCCAACCACAGATCTTGCACATGAACATGCGGTCGGGCAGGTTGTCCTCTTCGGGATCCGGTTCAGTCATATAAGAAGTATAACAAATACATGTTTCAAGGCAATCGCGCTACGACCCGCACGCGAGCGGCGACATCGGGCCAGTTCGTCGGCCTTTCTGGGGTAGGGCGACGGTCGCTATCAGGCGGCGGAGGTGGGGTTGGGACGCGTGCCCAGGAGGACGGCGACGGCCAGCATTACGATGCTTCGGCGCCATCTCCGCTTGTCATCACTGTTCGCGTGCGGTCGGACTATCCGTGCATCTCCGCCGATGACCTTGCGGCCGTTCGGGGAGCCATATCCGCCAGTATGCTGTAGAGCGCCGGCACAACGAACAGGACCATCAATGTCGCCGCGAGCAGCCCGAAAACCACACTGATGACCAGGGGCTTGAGGACCTGGGCCTGCAGACTGCCTTCGGCCAGCAAAGGTAATAGCCCAAGGATCGTGGTCAGCGAGGTGAGCAGAACCGCCCGAAAACGATCACGGCTCGCCAGGCGGGCGGCATCGGCCATGTGCTGCCCGTCCGACACACGCCGCTTGATGAAGTGCACGAGCAGGATCGAGTCGTTGACGACGATGCCGGCCAGCGAGGCGGCGCCCAGCAGGCTCGGCATCGACAGTGGGTAGCCGAGCAGGAAATGGCCCCAGATCGCACCGACGATCGCGAACGGGATGGCCGTCATGACGATGAATGGCTCCCGGTAACTGCGAAACTGAAACGCCAGCACGACGAATATCCCGATCAGGCCGAACGCGAACGCGGAGCGTACTGAACCACCGGTTGTGGCAGCCTCGTTCGACTGCCCGCGCAGTTCGATATCAAGCCGGGGATACCGATCCCGCAACTCGGGCAGGGTGGTCCGCTGGAGCCGCTCGATGATCCGCATCGCATTGCCTTCGCGCGTGTCGAGGTCGCCCGTCACCGTGACCGTCCGCCGGCCGTCGATGCGCTGGATCCGGGCCCAGCCGCGTCCGGTTTCGATCGAGGCCACCGCGCCCAGTGGTATCTGCCCACCCTCGGGCAGCGTGACCGTGAATTCGTCCAGATCTCCCAGACTGTCGCGGTCGGCGTCGGCCTGGCGGACCGTGATCTCGTAACTCTCGGCACCGACCTGGACCTCGGTCGCCGTTTCGCCGAGGAACGCGGCGCGCAATTGCCCCGCGACGTCGGCCGCATCGAGGCCAAGGGCGCGTGCCCCTTCGGCGAGCCGCAGACGGCGCTCCGGCTTACCCGGTCTCAGATCGTCCATCACGTCGCGCGTGCCGAGGAAGGCACGCAACGCTTCCTGCAATTCCAGTGAGGCCGATTTGAGACGGGCCGGGTCCTCGCCCTGGAGGCGAAACTCGAACGGCAGGCCCTGCGGGCCGAGACTGGGTTCCTGCAGAGTAAGCGCGATCGCGCCCGGGATCGTGCCGATGCGGTCGCGCCAGTCGGCGTAGAGTTCGTCGAGTTCCGTCGACCGGGTCTCGGCATCGAGCAGATCGACCACGACGGTTGCCACGTGCGGGCCGGTCTCGTTGGCGCTGGCGTTCTGCCCGAAGCGCACCTGTACGTCGCGGACCAGCGCGCGCTCGTCCGGCTGTCCTGGGGTGTGTTCTTCGTTCACCCGTTCGAGCGCCCTCACGAGCCGATCGATGACGTCCTCGGTGCGGGCCAGCGGTGTCCCCTGCGGCATCAGCAGTCGCGCCTCGACGACGTCGCCGTCGATATCGGGGAAGGCCTGGAAGCCGACATGGCCGCCGGCGACGAGGCCGCCGGTTCCGACGAGTGCGAACAGCATCAGGCCCGCGAATGGATAACGCCACGCCACGGCCCGATCCGCCAGCCGGCCCACGAGCCGCTCGCGCACGGTTTCAAAACCGGCCTCGAAGCGGCTACGCCAGCGCCCCGGCTCGGCGTTGGCCTTTTCGACCGGATGGAGCAGGTGGTGAGGCAGAATCAGGAACGCCTCGACCAGGCTTACCGCCAGGGTGATCAGCAAGACGACCGGCATCACCTCGAGGACCGTGCCGATGTCGCCGGAGAGGAACGACAGGGGCACGAAAATGCAGGCCGTGGTGATGAAAGATGCGATCACGCCGGGCGCAACAATCCGTGTCCCCTCGACGACGGCTTCCAGCGCCCGCGCGCCATCGCGTCGGCGCGCCGCGATGTTCTCCGAGATGACGATGGCGTCGTCCATGATCAGCCCGATCGCCATCAGCAGGCCGACCATCGTGATCATGTTCAGCGAGTAGCCTGTCGCCGCCAGAAAGAACACCGACCCGAGGAATGAGACCGGGAGCCCCAGCGCGACCCAGAACGAGAAGCGCACTCCGAAGAACAGCCACATCGCCAGGAAGACCAGCAACAAGCCCTGCAGACCATTGCTGACCAGCATATCGAGGCGGTCGCGGGCGATCGACGAGACGTCGCGGGTAAGCGTGATTTCCACGCCTGGCGGTGCGCGCCCGCGCTCGGCCTTGATGAACGCCCGCAGGGCATCGACGACTTTCAGGCTGTCGTCGGCGATGGCCTTGTGCACGTCAAGGACGGCCGCGCGCCGGCCATTGAAGGTGGTTTTCTGCTCGGCCTTTTCGAAGCGGTCGGTGATGGTGGCGATCTCGCCGAGACGGATCTCGCCGCCCTGATCGCCACCAATGATCACCAGGTCTTCCAGTTCGGCCGGCGTCCGGCGCTCATCGCTGAAGCGCAGACGAATATCACGCTCGCGTGTCTCGATGGTGCCACCGGGCAGGTCGGTACTCTGACGGCCGACAATGCGGGCGACCTGGTCGATCGAGAGGTCGTGCTGGCGCAGCACGGATTTCGGGATCTCGATGCGGAACTCATGGTCCGAGAACCCGCCGATGTCGATGGTGGCGACCCCGGGGACACGCAGGAGCCGGTCCTTGACTTCCTCGGCCCAGGCTTTGAGGTCGGCTGGCGCCATATCGCCGGTCAGCGCGATCGAGGCGACGAAATCGGTCCGGTGGCGTGCGCGCACGATCGGCGCTTCGGCGCGGTCGGGGAACTCGTCGATCGCCTCGATCTCGGTGCGCACCTCGTCGAGGAAACGCCCGGCATCACCGCCCTCGCGCATTTCCGCAGTCGCGGTTGCGCGATCGTCGAGCGCTTCGCAGCGAATCTCGGCGAGGTCGGTAACTCCTTCGACCGCATCCTCGATGCGCGCGCAGACGGCTTCTTCGACATCGGCGGCGGCCGCGCCGGGATAGGCCACCTCGATGCCAATCTCGGTGGGCGCGAAGCGCGGGAAGGTCTCGCGCTTCAGCCCCGGAGTGGCGAGTATGCCGGCGGCCACGATCAGCACGAGCAGCAGGTTGGCTGCCGTCGGATGGCCGGCGAAATAGCGGATCATGGGCAGTCCCGCGTCCCGCGTGCATCGTCGATCAGTTGAGCGCGTGTGTCCGGGTCATCCTCCGGCGCCAGTTTCATGCCGGTGATTGCGGGAACCGGGTCGCTGAGTACGACGCGCTCCCCGGGCTCGATACCCGCGTCGATCACCACGAAGTCGCTGCCCAGGAATCGCAGCCTGGGCTCACGGATCGCCAGGCGGTCGTCGGCGTCGACGACATACACGCGGTCACCGTGCAGCGCCGTGCGCGGCAGGATGACCGCAGGGTCGCGCCGCGGCGCGCAGAGCCCGACTTCGACGTACATTCCTTTGACCAGGGGAGGTCTTTCCGGAGGTCGTGCGTCCGCGTACGGGCGCTCGACCACCACGACGACGCCGACCGTGCGCGTGCGCGGATCGATCGCATCGCTGATGCGATCGACGCGCGCCTGCCACCGCGCCATCGCGTCGTCGCCGCCGGTCGCCCGCAGGCGCACTTCCGCCGACAACCCCATCCGGTCCAGCAATTGGTCCAGCGTGGCGGGGGCGCGGACATCGCGCTGCAGGTCCGATGTCAGGATGGCGCGGAAGCGGCTGACCGGGAGTTCGGCCTCGACTTCGGTCGCGCCGACGCCGTCGGCCCTCAGAAGCGTCTCGCCCCTGCCGACGTATTGCCCCGTTTCCGGCTCGGCTTCGCTCACGCGCAGATCGAACGGCGCTTTGATCGTGGTACGCGGCAGATCGCGTCGTGCCTGTTCCAGGCGTGTGCTTGTGCTCTCCCGTTCGGCCTCGATCCGGCGTCTCTCGGGGGGGATCTGTGCCAGCGTGTTTTCCAGATCCTGCACCGCCTGACGTTGCTGCAGGTACTCGCGCTGCTGGCGGTCCACCTCGGCCTGCGAGATCGACTCCTGATCCAGCAGACGCTGCTGGCGTTCGACTTCGCGTGCGGCAACTTCCAGTCGCCGCAGCTCGATCGCGAGTGACTGCTCGACGTTGTTGCGTCGGGTCTCGAGTTCTTCCAGCTGGGCGCGACGGACGGCGAGCGCGGCCTCGGCTTCGGCGACCGCCAGCTCGTAGTCCGTGCGGTCGATCCGGAACAGCGTCGTGCCGGCCGTGAGGATGGCGCCGGTCTCGACCTGCTCGTTGCGTTCGACGATGCGTCCCGAGACCTCGGCTACGGCCCGCCAGGTCCGGGTCGGCCGGGCCTCACCGAAGCCGGTCGCCCGCGGCCGCCATGCGCTCGCCGGGGCCTCGATCACGTTGACGCTGCGCACGATCTCCGCGGCCGGCGTACGTTGGGGGTGCGGTCTCTGGCCGACCAACACGACCATTACCAGCACGCCGGCCAGGAGGGGGAGAAAAACCGCCAATCCCCGGCGAATCCGGTGTGACGTTATCGGTGCCATGGCCATGAGGCGGATGTCCCGCAGGCGTGGCGCGGAGTCCGCGCGTTGGTGATGAAAAGAACATAGCGATTACTAACTTTAACAACGCCGTTTCTCCGGAGGCAAACAACAGGGTGTTGAAAATTCTCTTTCTATCCTTGGGGGACGAGCCTTTATGGGTTTGCTCGGACCCGGTAAGCCGTTAAAGTAGGGCGTAGTGATTACTAACTACGGGCCGTCGGGATAGTGACAACATCCGGAAACGATCGACGCGGGGAGATCATCGACACGATGCTCGCGATGGCAGCGGAGGAAGGTGCCGACCGTGTGACCACGCGCGGACTGGCACGCCGTCGTGGAGTCACGGAACCCGCGCTCTACCGGCATTTCCCCGGCGGCAAGGCGGAGATGTGGCGGGCACTGGCCGCGACCGTGGGGGAGCGCATGCAGGCTGGCTGGCGCGCCGCCCTGGCGCGGCGTGATCGCACGGCCCCCGAGCGGCTGCGCGGGCTCATCCATGCGCAACTGCATACGATCGCGACCATTCCGGCACTGCCCGCGATCCTCTTTTCGCGCACGCTGCATCGTGACAACGCCGCGCTGCGGGCGGGCTTGAATGAGGTCGCGGGCCGGTTTCATGCCCATATCGAACAGATACTGATCGACGGTCAACGCAACGGCGAACTGCGAAGTGAACTGGAACCGGAGGACGCCGCCTGGCTGTTGATATCCGTTGTCCAGGGGACGGCGATCCGCTGGTCGCTGGCCGACCGCGCCTTCGATCTGGAAGAGCGCGGCGGCCGGGTGCTGGAGACCGCTCTCGCCGGGCTCCTGGCGGCGCCGTCATCACCGGACGTCGATTCGTGAATCTCTGAAGCAAAAGGGGGCCTGATTGGTCCCGGGGAGGGTAGCGCCATGCGCGTAATCAGGAATTTGGCACTCATCGCTGGACTGACATCCGGCATTCTCGGCTCGCTGCATGCGGGTGAACCTGCCGAGCCGGTCGGTCCGAAACTGCCGGATCGTGTCCGCGGTCTGCTGGTACAGGAAATGAATGCAATTCAAGGTGCCAGCGAGGAAATCCTCGATGCCCTGGTTCGAGGTCGGGACGAGGTCGTGGCCGAGAAGGCCCAGGCCATCCACGACAGTTTTATCCTCAAGCAGGAGATGACGGAGTCCGACCGCGAGGCCCTGATGGAAGCTGTGCCGAAGGAGTTCGTCGAGCGTGATCGCGCCTTCCACGAACTGACCGGCGAACTCGCGGCCGCCGGCCGCGAGGGTGATGGGGCGCGCCAGCGGCAACTGTTCGGCGAGATGATCGAGGCCTGCACCGCCTGTCATACGCGCTATGCACATGACCGTTTCCCGGGATTTGAGCGGTGAAGTGACGGCCGTCGAGGCCGTCTGGCGAATCACACGGTCGATTCGGCTGGAAACGGCGAATCGATCATGAGGCTTGATGGCCGTCAATGCCCGGTCGCATGCGACGCACTACGGTAAGAGCATCACCGTGACACGGTGATGATCGGCGGCGTCGGGAGCGTTTCATGACCCCACTGGAGCTCGTGTGCCCCGCGGGCAGTCTGCCGGCTTTGAAGGCGGCGGTGGAGAACGGCGCCGATGCCGTCTATACCGGTTTTCGCGACGGTACCAACGCGCGCAGCTTCGCCGGCCTCAACTTCACCGAGCGCACCCTTGATCGCGGGGTGGCATTCGCGCGTGAGCGTGGAGTGCGGGTATTCATCGCGCTGAACACATTCGCCCAGGCCGGGCGAACGCAGCGCTGGGAACGCGCCGTTGATCGTGCCATCGAGCTCGGAGTGGATGCGCTGATCGCCGCCGATCCGGCCGTGCTGCATTACGCCGCGCGTCATCCGCGGGCGCCACGCCTGCATCTGTCCGTGCAGGCATCTGCCACGACGGCGGATGCGCTGCGGTTCTATCACGACGCGTTCGGGATTCGCCGGGCCGTGCTGCCCCGAGTACTCTCGGCGCGCCAGGTCGAGGCGCTGGCCGAGGACAGTCCGGTGGAGCTGGAGGTGTTCGGTTTCGGCAGCCTCTGCATCATGGCCGAAGGCCGCTGTCTGCTCTCTTCGTACGCCACCGGCGAGTCCCCGAACACGCACGGCGTCTGCTCGCCCGCGGCCCATGTCCGCTGGAGTGAGCACGCCGGTACGCGGGAAGCCCGGCTGAACGGCGTGCTGATCGACCGCCACGGACCGGATGAGCCGGGCGGTTACCCGACGCTGTGCAAGGGGCGGTTCACCGTCGGCGGCACGCTGGACCACGCCATCGAGGAACCGACCAGCCTGAATACGCTCGCGCTGTTGCCGCGGTTGCAGGCGATGGGGGTGCGGGCCGTGAAGATCGAGGGCCGCCAGCGCAGCCCCGCCTACGTGGCGCAGGTGACATCCGTATGGCGCCAGGCCATCGATACGGTGACGCGTACGGGGCGATTGCCGGAAGAGCCCGCCGGAACCGAGGCGCTCGCGGCGCTCTCGGAGGGCAGCCAGACCACGCTGGGCGCATATGATCGGGGGTGGCAGTAATGGCGGGACCGGGACTGAGCGTCGGCCCTCTGCTGTACTTCTGGTCGAGGGAGGAAACGCTCGCATTCTACGAAGCGCTGACGGACGCCCCGGTGGATGTGGTCTACCTCGGTGAGACGGTCTGTGCCAAACGCCGTGCGCTCGGGCCGGATGACTGGATCGCCCTTGGTCGCGAGCTGGCGGCGGCGGGCAAGGAGGTCGTGGTGTCGACGCTGACGCTGATCGAGGCCCGCTCCGAACTTGCGACCGTGCGCCGGCTATGTGCGAACGGTGAGTTCATGGTGGAAGCGAATGACTTCTCCGCCGTGCAGCAATGCGCCGCTCGCGGTGTGCAGTTCGTCGGCGGTCCGGCGCTGAACCTGTACAACGCGGAGAGCCTGGCGCTGTTGGTCAATCGCGGCCTGCACCGCTGGGTGCCACCGGTCGAGATGTCGCGGGCCTCACTGGAGGCGCTGATGTGTGACTGGGGCGAACTCGATGCCGGGCCTGTTCCCGAGACCGAGGTCTTCGCGCTCGGCCGCATGCCGTTGGCGTGGTCGGCGCGCTGTTTCGCCGCCCGCGCGCACCGGCGGCCGAAGGATGACTGTGGCTTCGTCTGCGGCCAGTACCCTGGTGGGATGGAGATGGATACGCAGGAGGGTGAGCACTTCCTCACGCTGAACGGCATCCAGACCCAGTCGGGTCGGCCGCTGAACCTGTTCCCTCACCTCGACGGGATGGCGGAGCTGGATGTGGCGCTGCTGCGGATAAGCCCGATGCCGGTGGACATGCCCGCGCTGCTCGGCGACTGCCGACGGCTGCTGGATAACGGGGTCGAGCCCGCGCGGATCGATACGCTGCTCGGTGAATCGACCTGTGACGGCTATTGGTTCGGCCGCGCCGGAATGGACGACGCATCCGGTCACGATACGGCGGCCCAGCGCTCGGCCACGCGTCCGGCTTGATCCAGCATTCGGCGAAGCGGCGGCGGCAGTTCTTCGGATTCCAGTGTATCCAGCAGATTTCTGGCATGCAGGGCGAGTTCCGTATCGCCCGTGACCATCAGGCGGCGCTGAAAGAACAGGGTGTCCGGGTCGAGCCGGCGCGTGGCGATCAGTAGCAGGGCGATGCCGTCGCCATGAATGGTGGCATCCGCCGGAGCCATCGATTTCACGATCCGGTCGCCCGCGCGGTTCGCGGTGAACGACCACTCGATGCCGAGGTCGGTGATGCGTACCGCGAGCGTGTGCTCGATCAGGAATTCGAACTCGCCGTCGGCGAGCTGCCGGTTGAGCGCACGGTTCAATGCCGTGGTGAGGATGTCCCGCGTGAGCGGCTGCAGAAGCCGCTCCCTGATCGACGCAATCGCGGCGAGCGGAGCGGAAATGGCGGTACGTTGGTGATCGCGCATGGTGACGTCCTCCAGCCGGGCAGGGTAAACACCGCGGCGCAGGATGCATTGATACCCGTCAAGAGCGGCCTGCGAGCCTGGCCTGTTCGCCGGGCAGGTTAGACGAAGCGGGCGTACAGATCGCCCGGGTGGCCGTCCGCTGCCATCCCCGCGAGGCGCTCAGCGGCTGCATGCGGGGGCA
>Ga0208412_1000562_pt1 | contig 19321 bp, 17 predicted proteins | sample AntDeeMetag02WF4_FD_184758 | JGI IMG/M metagenome (GOLD analysis project Ga0208412, IMG submission 184758) | Saline lake microbial communities from Deep Lake, Antarctica - Antarctic Deep Lake Metagenome 02WF4 (SPAdes) (version 2) | ecosystem: Environmental > Aquatic > Non-marine Saline and... | reverse complement strand
TGAAGATGTTCATCTTGAAGGAAGATTCACACACTTCTTTACAGAACAAGGATATTTATACTGGCACGCAAATGATAAAGACCGATGGGCATTTGGAGATGATATCATTATGATTGAATCGCACTACGAAGATTAAAATAATATTATTTTCCAGTATTACTATTTATTTACCTATACACTATGAATATATCCTGTGTTGTAAAGATTTGAAATTTCATTATTTGAAAGTATTTTATTATATATTCTAAAATCATCAATAAATCCATTAAAATAATTCCCGTAGTCCGTTTCACTGGTATCTACATCCGTACCAATATTTATATCATTATTAGGAAAATCAAGTTGTGATGAATCACTTACAGAATAAGTTTCTGTTGAATTTATATAAAAATTAAATCCTGAACTGTCTGCTGTTATTACTATATGAACCCATTCATTATTTATATACTCACCAATATCATATGGATTATTAGAATGTACAATTCTCCATTGTCCTCCTTCATAAAATAAAGCTAATTCATTACTATAGTCTGAACCGGGTATTTGAAATGTACATTTATTTGATGAAATAGATTCAGCATATTGCCAACATGAAATTGTTATTTCATCTGAAGGTATATCAATATTATTATTTACAACCATGCTATTCGAACCATTAAAACTATATGATTCACCCGTATTATATGTCTTATTTGCTCCCTCAGAACCAGTAACAATATTATGAATTTCTGCATCATTTGAACCCCATATGTCGATGGCTGTTGAATTTACAGTATCCACGTCATTGAAAGTCCAATTTGATACACCACTAGTAGGAATATCATAGACATTTACGATTAAGTCTTCATTATCGCTGATTTTAAATGTATGTTCACCAATGTATTTTTGTTCTGAAGGTGTCCACTTTAATGTACTTGTTTCTAGTATATCTAAAATATCTTTAAGTGAATCATCATTAAGCTCATTTGAATAATTTTCTTTAATCGTTATATCCCAAGTATTTGTTATATCACTTTCATCTCCTAAAATAACACTATAGTCAATTTCTAATGTATCTCCTAACGGTAAATTAACATACTCTGTCATGTATAAAAATAAAGACAGATTCATATATATCTTGCTGTGTATTGATTTAATAGTATATTTACGATAACTTATTCATAAATGTTCTTCGTTCCTATTCTGACGTGTATTTTTATTTGACATAAGTGAATCTGATACAGCTAAGAGATAATCATCCATATCATTAAATAATTCCACATTAATATTATTTTTTTCAATACCCCACTTATATATTCGACTTTGAGATTTAGATTCTGAAGCAAACACATCTGATTTTTCTTTCACACTTTTTATGTCATTAACAGCTAATTTGATTTGTCTATCTATTTCCTGTCTTGGTACATCATCAGATGTAAATGAAAGTGTAAATAATCTATTTGCTTCTGACAGATGAGAATTAATGGTCTTGAATCTTGTTTCAAGAGAATCATTATATACTTGGTTGTTTAAATCGTTTAATATTTGTAAACAGTGATTTAATGCGTTTTCTGTTTGGCTTGGATTATGTGTATATGACGTATCTCCGAAATTTGTTTTTCTACTCATATATAAAAATACATAATAATCCCCTATAAATATTAACATTATGGTATACAAGAAAAATATTTATTGTACGAAGAGTATATGGACTACAAGTGAAGATAGATAATAAAAATTAATATTTATACTTTAAAATCAATACCTCCATAATCAAAAATAACCGGTTTTCCATTCCATAATCCAACGTTATAATAATATATTTCTGAATAATCTTTCATATCTATCGATTCAAACATAGATTGAAGTTTATTTGACGTATCATTTCTTGCTTCTTCACATTTTGGTTGAACGCACCAACCATATCCAGATTCAACAATAGGAACTAATCGAGATTTAAATGGTTCTTGTATCTTTTTACGTTGTTCTATTTCTCTATCTATCTCTTTTATACCATAATTATTAATAGCTACTTTCAAAACGGCTGGAACATCTGTGATATGAGATATATCATACGTTCTTCTACCACCACCATATTCATATACTTCTATATTTATATTTTCGTTATTTGACCCATTTAAATTATTAAAAATATTTTCCGCACGTTGATTCCATTCTGGTGGAAAACCAACAGATTTAGGCCAACTAATTTGCTCCATGTTTTATAATATTATTGTGTACATTATATATTTAACTCAAAATTATCTAAATATCCATAATCTGAATTTGTCCAAATAAATAATCTATTAAATTTTTCTTCTATATTTAAAAATGATTCTGAGATTACTTCAGAATGTCCTGTTTCGTCAGAAAATGTTCCACCAATAACATAATTATCCCAATCAAATGTCAAATTGAATTGATGGTCATTTCCATCTGCCCCCGCATCACCACCTAAAGTTGTTCCATTAATCTCTGCATATCCATCATTTGAACCCCCCCGTATCAGATAATTTAATTTCTAAAATTTCATTATCTGTTTCTGAATTAACAAATTGGTAGAAGATTTCTCCATTGCTATTTGTTCCGTCTAGAGATATAGTAAAGTTTGAATTTACATGTTTTGCATTCTCAAATTCTTTAAACATGCTTCCACGAGAACCACCTGAAAATATCAAATTTGTAGAATCCGGGTTGAAAATTGAGTAAATACCTCCGGTAGTTCCATCTTGACCTCCGGCATTCCCACTATTAATAACCCATCCCTTTTGTCCATTCGGAGATTCACCAAAAGAATGTACAGATGTTTCAGCCGTTAAGTATTCAAAATCATCAACAATAGTATATGGTTTGTTACGAATATCTGCAGTTATGGATTCATCACCGATATTAAATCTGTATGTAGAACCGTCATAATTGTCTGGAGGATTCCAAGAAAATTTTTTAATTTGTTTTATATTATTTAATTCTATATCTGTTTTATCTTCTGTAGTATCATCTGTTATTTTCTCAATATTAATGATACTTCCTATATCATTCGTATCGTTTGAAACAGCGTACGTAACCTCTAATGTTTCATCTGTTCGAACACGTATATTATTCATTAAATATAAATCTTCGTGAATCCATATATATTTATTGTTAACTGAATAAATGACAAATTTTATATTTTTAATCAAATAATGATGAATATATTGTATTTTCTCCACGGACATAATATAAATAAATATAATAGCTAAATTCAATCGGTGCGTATACTGTCCAGAACACACATATTGGATATAACATCCATAATAATGATAATACTAACATTGTGCGTATTAAAAAACCATTACTACCAGTTATATAATACACCATAAGAGGTAAAAGAGACACGCCTGCGCATACAGGATACAAATTTAAATTTTCTATAAAATCCGAATTTCTATGGTTTAATTTAGATTTAAAATCTACCTTTTCTTTTTTGTATAAACTACGGTTTTCTTCATCTATATTATCGGTATACAAATTAGAACTTTCTATTTTATACAAAGGTTCGTTTATATCTTCTTCTAAATTGTGCGCTACGAAATCACCTGATTTGTCATATATTTCTGCAATAACAATATTATCTACGTATTCTGTATTTATTGGGATATACAATTCATGAATTTGTCCGAATCTATTTTGATTATAATCAATAATAAATTTATCTTCATCTGAATCCAATGATGATTTGACACCGCGTTTGATATCATTCAATTTGTCTACAATATCACTTGGAATAAAAATATTATTATTTTCTTCATACTCACTAATAAGTTTAGATAAATCAGCATAGACTAATGAATCTAAACTTATTAGTTTACTCCATGAATCATCTAGCAATGTTTGCAAGTAAATGTTGTTATTATTTACTTTTAAATCTGAAATAGTGTCACTATCTGTTTCAGGTTGAGTTTCTTCAACGTTAGATTCAACCGCTCTATCAATTAATGATTCGACCATATACTTAGTTTTATATTTATAAAAATATAAACCTTGTTGTTGAAATTTTTTAATATAAAAATAATATGATATAATATTTATATTTTTATATGGATAGAATTCCGAATGTTTATGTATATCTAAATATAAAATACATATATGAAAGTTATTGATGGTGAAAAAACAGAATGTGAAAAATGTGAGGATGAATTAGATTTAAAAGATGCTGTTGCTCTTGAAAAACATAATAATAATAAGCAATATCTCAAAATTTTATGTGAAGATTGCTTGAATCAAATTGGCGTTCCTCAAGGATATAAACTTGAAAGAGATATTACATATTTGAAACGTTAATTTGATTATCTAAAACGTTTAATGATATCCAAATTATAATTTATACTTATTTATCCGTCATAATTTTATATTCTGCACCGCGTTTTATTATAGAAGATTGCGATGAAAATGCGATATCTTGTAACTTATTCTTGATAAAATCTTCAGAAAAATTATGTTCATCGTGAATTTTTTCGATTAATATATTTTCTTTAATAGGTTCATCATCATATAAATTATACAACTCAGATTTAATTATGTCTGTTTTAAAATATAATTTAAATCTTGCAATTCGTCCCTCTACTTCCTTCATCCCATAATCAACATTCATTTTATCATCAAACTTTTTTACCGAATTATAATATTTTTTTCCAGTATCTATTGCTCTTTCAATACCGTATTTTGATGGGTATGGTTTGTATGGAACAAGACAAGCATAATCTATATTTTCATATTTTAATTGCTTTTTATATGCTAATCCTTTAATTGTACTAGGAATTTTATTACTATTAAAACTCTGTTCTTCAATCATCCATGCACAATCTTCTTTAGGAACACCAAGAAAATCGCCCCATGATTTCATATATTTCTTTTCTACATCAAACATTTTATTTTCAGAACCCAAATGATGAAATGGAGGTAAACGCTCTATATCAGAAAAATTTCTAGCTATATTATACAGCGGGTAAGAATTATCCGTAATTTCAACATGGTGTGGATTATCTGATTTAATTTCTCCATAGACATCTACACGGAATGGAACTTCAAATTCAACTAATGTATTATATAATTTAGAGTCTCTTATTTCATGCGCACTATTTAAATTTTTCTTACCCATATATATGTTATCTGCAAATGACGCCCCCGGTTTTACATCATTAATTACAGAAACAATGTGAATCAAATCCTCACTGTATATACTTTCATTTTCATATAAATCTACTATTTTATTACATAAATTTATATTATCTTTAATTCCACCTCGAATCGGTTCAAAATTTCTTTTTTCCAAATAGATAGATTCTCTTGTACCCATATAATATCGTATTATACACTATGAGTATAAAACGGTATCGAACATATTTGTATACTAAAATATGTAAATTAGATTAAATATATAACCACGCAATATAATACATATATATGAACCTTAGTAAATCAACAATTATAAAAGAAGGCGAAGAAGCAAGAAGTAAATCACCGATGATTTTTGGTAATTGTGATTACATTGCTAGAGAATTTTCAAAACAATTAATGCATAAGTATGATATTTAATAACAGATTCCCATTCATCTTTTGACGAAAGACTTTGAACATCATCAAGCGAACCAATAAGTTCTTCTAACATATTTTGTACTTTTGTGGCTGTTTTATCTTCAAAATTCATTCCGATAATACGATATTTTACACCCGCTAGAGAATTAGAATCGTAGTCATCATAATCCACATAATTAATTTTATTGTTAAATTCCCTCTTTGCAGCATGAACACGTTCTAAATCAGACATAATTTAACTATTATATATAAAGGTTATTAAACTATCGAAATATAACTTTTTAAATAAAAGATAGTCTGTAATAATAATTAACACTCATATATCATTAAATTTGATATTTTTAAAATCACCATCTTCATATTTAAATTCTATCATATCACAATTTTCAAAGTGAACGTTAGGCCAAACATTCATTACAGATTCGTTTTTTATGATAGATAAAAGACAAATTAAAGGCGTGTAATGCATAGATATTACGACTGTATCTGTGTCACTATGTTTTTCTATAATTTCAGATATAAATTTTTGCACTCTATCTTTAACATCTATTATATTTTCACCGTTCGGAAAACGTTTTTTATAAGCTTCATCATTATTTAATAAATATTCAGGGTTTGATTCTAAAAATGAATCTAGCGAACCTACAACAGACCCGAAATCTTGTTCTCTTATACGTTCATCTGTTTCTATGTTACGGTCAGGAAATACAATTTCAGCGGTTTTTAATGTTCTGATTAAATCAGATGAGTATACATACGAACTACTTATATTTTTATTTTGAATAATATCTTTGAGTTCTTTTGCTTGTTTTATACCTTTATCCGTTAAATTAAAATCCATATGACCTTGAACGACATTTCCTTTATTTCCGAAAGATTGTGCGGGTCTAAAACATATAATATCCATGATAATAAATATGTATGAATAGGTTATTATGTTTTTGGTAAGGCAACTGACTATACATAAAACCAATAGGTTTTCTCGACATAAATATAGTACATAATGAAAAATATAGGTTCTAATTTATCTAATATGATTAAAAAAATTCCTCAGGATATAAAAATAACAGAAAAAATTGATAATGGATATAATAGTAATACGTTTTTCTGCAAGTATAATGGTGAAAAATCTGTATTAAAATATTCAAATTCAAAATCAGAGTATGAAAGTCTAACGAGAGAATATGAAATATGTAATATTTTATTTAATAATTCATCTATTGATGTTCCAAAACCCATATATAAATATGAACAAAATAATAATTTGCTAATTATATTCTCAGAAGTTAATACGTATATACCAAATAGTTTAGACTGGAAAAATAAACAATTTTGTAAAGATATAATAGTATCTAGCGCAAAAGTACTAAATGAATTACATGATAATCCAAAAATACATAAAAAAGCAAATGAATCAGAATATTGTAATCAGCAAAAAAACAAGTCAAGATATTTGAATAAACAACTTAAAAGAATTAGAAATTTTGACATGATAAATGAGAAAAAATTTGAAGATTCTGTATCTTATATACTTAATAATAATTATAAAACAAGATTCTCTCATTTTGATTTCACTGCTACAAATTACAGTTTTCATATCGGAATTGAACCTATTTATGATTGGCAAACTTGTGGATATGGTGATGCTTTATACGATATATCAATTTTTGATTCGTCAGTAATAGATGAATTTATATATTATTTTCATTCACAGGAATTTGTGAATGAACTACGAGATAAATTCTTTGAATTGTTGAATATAAATATAGATATGAATAGATATACAATATACAAATATATCCATACTAGTGTAATTTTATGGAATATAGCTAATAATAGATGTACGGATTTATGGCTAAATATAGGGACAGAGCAAGAAATATATAACCAAACAAAAAATCAACTTGAAACTCTAAATAAAAAAGTAGAAAAAATCATAAATGATGCATGAAATAAATATCCGCACATATTTAATGTATAAAATAAATAGTATAAATATGGGTATTGATGATTTCACCATCAGAAATTTTAGAAACTTTATGTTTAATGATGTAAATTCTAGTCGAAAGGTATTTTATGTTTGCGTGTATACTACATGTATATACTACTATGAAATTTGAACCAGATTATGCAGAAGAATTTAAAGAACGTGTAGAAAAAGCACGTAAATTAGCGGAAGACGCACGTAAAAACGGCGGTGACCCCACCGACTATGTTGAAATTCCAAGTGCAGAAGATATGGCAGAACGATGTGAAGTACTACTAGAACGTGAATACGGTGACAAAATTCACGGACTTGCCAAACAAATTCGAGAAATCGAAGACGATGATGAAGTAAGCGGGCGAGAAGCAATGAGCCTTGTCCTAGCAGAAGAATTCGCACAAGGAGAACTAAGTAAAGACTTTGACAACGATGCAGAACGTGTAGAAGCAGCAATACGAACCTCTATCGCTATTCTAACAGAAGGTGTTGTGGCCGCACCAATTGAAGGAATCGGAAAAGTAGAAATTGACGATAATGACGATGGTTCTAAATTTATCCGCGTCCCCTACTTCGGACCAATCCGTTCAGCAGGTGGTACCGCTCAAGCCGTCAGTGTACTTGTCGCTGACTACGTACGTGAACTACTAGACATAGCCGAATTCCAACCGAGAGATGACGAAGTTGAACGATACACTGAAGAAATCCACCTATACAACAACGCCGTAGGTATGCAGTACTGCCCACCCAAAGAAAAATGTAGATACATTATCCGGCACGCACCTATTATGATTGACGGTATTCCAAATTCCAATGCCGTCAAACGAGAAGTTGACGGATACCGAGACCTTGAACGAATCGACGGTAATCACCCTCGTGACGGTATGTGTCTCGTCGTTGCAGAAGGTATTGGACTGAAAGCACCAAAACTCCAACGATACTCTGAAGCATTCGAACTTGAATCATGGGGATGGCTAGACAAATTCATTGACGGTAGTGGTAGTGATGATGACGATGAAGAAGAAAGTGAAGATGGTGAACAAGAACTAAATACAACCGTTCCAGAACGAAAAGATGAAATTAGTATCCTAGAACCAAAAACAAAATATCTTGGTGATGTGATTGCTGGACGACCAATCATTGCTGACCCATCCGAACCCGGAGCATTTAGGCTCCGATACGGACGAAGCAGAACTGCAGGTCACGCCGCTGTAGGATTTAGCCCAGCAACTATGCACATTGTAGATGACTTTATCGCACCATCCACACAAATTAAAACAGAACGACCCGGAAAAGCAGCTGGTGCCGTTCCTGTAGATAGTCTAGAAGGTCCAACCGTACGACTAGATACCGGAGAACTACGACGAATTGATGATATTGACGAAGCAAAAGAACTTCAAAACAACGTTGATAAAATTCTAGACCTTGGTGAAATTGGTGTACCATTCGGTGAATTCGTAGAAAATAATCACCCGCTCGCACCCGCAAGCTATGTACAAGAATGGTGGGAACTAGATTATAATGATGCCGGAGGTGACGTTCAAAGTTTTGAATACGATTCTGTAACAATTCAAGAAGCTATCGAACTATCTGAAGAATACAACATACCACTTCATCCAGAATATACATACCTATGGCACGACATCGAACCAAAAGAATATTCCGCACTCCGTGGTGCATTAAATAAAGCTACAATAGAAGATGGAACCGTTGAACTATCACGAACGATTCATGTTATACTAGAAAAACTTCTCGTTCCCCATCAGCTAAACGAAGATAATGTCGAAATGACCGAAGAAATGTATGAACTAATGGAACACTGTGTGGCTGATAATCCAGAAGATGATGATGTTCTTGGACAAGTCAACAAATCTGCACCATTCACAGTCCGCGCACGAGCAGTTACACGAATCGGTGGACGAATGGGCCGACCAGAAAAAGCAGAACGCCGAGAAATGAAACCATACATTCACTCACTATTCCCAATCGGAGAACTTGGTGGAATGCAAAGAGAAGTCGCAAAAGCAGTACAAAACACCGAAGGCGCAGACCGAGGAATGGATGATAACTACAACAAAAAGAGCGACGATGAATACACCGGAAAAGGTACTATCGAAGCTGATATGACACACCGAGTCTGTCCAGAATGTGATGAAACAACATGGAGAATGAAATGCCCACACGATAATACAAAAACCGTTGTCAAACCAATCTGTAGTGCATGTGAATACATAGACGAAGATAAAGAAATAGGAGACGAATGCCCACGATGTGGTAAAGGAGTATACAAAGAAACCAATACCCGAATACTAGATATTAACGAAGCATTCAATACCGCACTAGACAACGTTCAAGAAAGAACATCCAGTGTCGGAAAAATAAAAGCTAGTAAAAAACTCCCATCTGACTCCAAAATCCCAGAACCACTCGAAAAAGGAATTCTACGTGCAAAATACGATATCAGTGTATTCCGAGACGGAACCGCACGCTACGATATGTGTGACCTACCACTCACTGCATTCAAACCCAGTGAAGTAGGAATCACCGCTGAAAAAGCAAAAGAACTAGGATACAAAGAAACCGTCGAAGGTGAACCAATCACATCTGGCGACGATGTAATCGAATTAAAAATCCAAGACGTTGTAGTAAACGAAAAAGCGGGCGACGACCTACTTGATGTCGCAAACTACGTAGACGACTTACTTGTCCAATACTACGACTGTGAACCATACTACAACGCCGATGAACCAGAAGACCTAATCGGTTCACTAATGCTAGGAATGGCACCACACACAAGTGCCGCCGTTGTCGGACGACTACTCGGATTCACACGAGCATCCGCCAACTACGCTCACCCATTCTTCCACGCCGCCAAACGACGAAACTGCTTCCACCCAGACATGGAACTAAACGTTAAAATCAACGGTAAATGGAAAGAATACCAAATCGGTGACCTTGTAGAAGAATACCTAACCGAAGATGCAGATGATTCCTACGACGATGGAACAATAGTACAAAATATAGAAGAACATCCTGATATAGACGAAATAAAAGTTCCAAGTATGACCGATGAAGGTCACAAGACACTAGAAGACGTTACACACCTCAGCAAACACGTTTCTACAGAACACATGGTAACCATCGAAACTGATGATGGAGACGACCTAACCGTCACTCCAGACCATAAGATGGCCATTAAATCTCATACCGATGGCGAACTAATGACAGAGAAGAAAGCACACCAAATCGAAGAAGGTGACGAACTATTCGACTATGGCGAAGATAAAATAAATAGTGTAAAAGATTTTAAGGATATTGACATTCTTGAATATCTGTTAACAGAAAATCATAGTCTTTCGCTAGATAAAGTTATGATTCGTGGGATAGAAAAAGAAGATATATACAAAATCTTTGTAGATGCATTAAAAGATGATTGGGATGGTAGATTCTATAAGTTGAAAAGTACAGCAGAATACTTAGATATGAATAAAAAGACTCTCCGTAATTATCTATACCGGAACAGTATTCCTATATCAATATTACAAGAATTGTATTCTGATGAACAGGAAATGATTAATAATACACCTAAAGATGTTACATTAGGTATGAATAGTGATAAAGTACAAATTCCTAGAGTTATCACATTAGATGAAGAAATGGCGTGTTTTATTGGATATTATACTGCAGAAGGATATACAAGACAACAAAAAGATATGCGTGTAGACGGTGCTCATAATGGTTCTAACCATACAGACTTTGCAGCTTCAGAAAAAGAAACGAGAACGTTCATTAAAAATGTTCTAGATAAAAGGTTCAATAAAACAGAATTGTATACAAATGAAAGCAGAATTACTATCTCAGGAAACTTAATGAGATTCTTATTCAAAGATATACTAGACTGTGGAAGTAAAGCCCATACGAAAAAAATACCTGATAAAATCAAAACTTCTCGTCCAAATATACTAGGGGCTTATCTAGGAGGATACATCTCTGGTGATGGGGCTATGTCTGACGGTCTAAATGTGAGTATGTGTACAGTTAGTGAACATCTCATAGATGACCTTATATGGGCATTTGATAAATTAAATGTAGATGTAACACTAAGTGAAAAAGGACCTGAACTTCTTAAAAATAGATTCCCTGAATACTACGATGGTGATTACGAAAGTCTATCTAAAACATTGTATTCAATTAATCTAAATAAAGAGAATAGTAAAAAGTTCGTCTACGAAAATGGAATATATCTAAACCGAAAAGAAAAGATAGATAGAGTCTATGATTTAGATGTAGTTAAGGATGTTTCATATGTGAAATCTAACGTTGAATACACATATAATTTGACTGTGGACGAAACTCATAAACTGGAAGTAGAGGGCCTTTATTGCCTAAATTGCGACGGTGACGAAGACAGTGTCATGCTCTTAATGGACGCATTTCTCAACTTCTCACGAGACTATTTACCTAGTCAAAGAGGAAAGAATATGATGGATGCTCCAATTGTAATGTCGTCTGTAATTGACCCAGAAGAAATTGATGATGAGGCTCACAATGTAGATGTTGTAGACCACTATCCAAAAAAATTCTATGAAGCCACCATGCACGCGGCAGACCCAGATGATATAGACATTGAATTAGCCGAAGATAGGCTTGATAATCCAACGGGATTCAAAAGTACGCTTCCTACATCACAAATAGACGCCGGACCAAAACTAACTGCATATAAGACGCTTGGGGGTATGCAAGAAAAGCTTGATGCACAGTTAGCTCTCGCGGAAGCATCACGTTGTGTAGATGAAAGACGTGTCGCAAGTCTCGTTGTAGAAAAACACTTCTTCCCAGATATTATTGGGAATCTTACAGCGTTCTCACGACAACAATTCATATGTGGTGCGTGTGGGATGAAGCATAGGCGAGCGCCTTCTAGTGGTCGTTGTCTACGTGATGACTGTCCCGGTGGAGTACGGTTGACTGTTTACGAAGGAATGGTTACAAAGTATGTAGACATGGCTACAGAGCTAGCTGAATCCTATTCTTTAAGGCCATATACGCAGCAAAGGCTGTCTATGCTGTCCAAGCGAATCGACGCGTTGTTTTTAGATGACAAAGAAGAACAAGTTACGCTAGACGATTACTTCTAGTATATTGAACAATACATTTATATACGCTGTACTATTAACCCTATCTTTTCACAAGGAGAGAACAAGCCGTGTCGTAGACCAGCAAATATCCTACCTGCGGTACGGGAAGCCCCGGCGTTCACGCCGGGGAGGATGTCACTCGGTTGAAAATGAAAATTAGAAATTTAAAAATAGGTAGTTTGATGTGGTGATTATCAATTTTTAAGGTCAAATAAATCAGATATAGATTCTAAATTTTTACAAGTATATAGAAAAGATTAATCAATGAAAATTACGTAAAATTTTAGTGATAAATATAATATAGTTTATAAACTGTATCCTTGACTCTTATTTTGGTCCATGTTTTGATTTAGTGATTTCATTTTTGATTCTTTTTGTACACCGTTAAATTCGACGCGGAATTCAAATGTACCTATGCTAATTTTACAATTCTTACTAATATTAAGTGTTCCATCTTTTATTTCTCCAAAAGGAGTTTTAACTAGATTTGTACTATTTATTGCTTGAAGTTTTAACACGTCATCTTCAATCCAAAAATTATATGCTGGTGTTCCATTTCGTAATCCAGATATCGTTGAATCTCTTCCGATTTCTTCTCCATCTACAAGGATAACTCCATTTTCATCTCTCCACATACCTGTTCTATTTTTTACATTTACTTTACCATGTCCATACTGTGCAACATTAAAATTGAGTATTACTTCCATAATTACAAATTATCGTAAGACGTTATATAATTAAGGGTTGGTCATGATACACCACCTGCAACAGTTGTTTTCAACCAAGATTCAAATACGGTAACAATGGATATAACTCATGTTGATAAAAAGAGAGCGAATAATATATCGATACAGTATAATAATATGGTGATTGCAGATAATTTAAATACCGGTGATACGGTTACGCTATCTGAATTTGAGTGTAATAATACAATTTATGTATATAATGAAAAAAACGAAGAATTAGAAGGAATAGTAAGCTATAAGATTGATTGTGTTAATTAATATTATATTTTATGTTTTGTAGTGAAGTTGGTGTTTTAACGCTCTTTATATAATTTATTTTATTCATTATTATCCTCCATTGAAGATAATAGGTAGTTCATTGCTTCACTTTTACCCTCACGACGATATATATTGTATGTTAAGAAGACGAAAACAAAAGCTAATAGTATTAGACTAATTCCAAAAATAGATGGCATTGATTGGTAATCTAAACCGTTTTGGGAAATTACGTATATTCCGATAAAGCCGAAAGTTATTATGAATAGAAGTGGTGAAATATTTTCAATATCACCTGACGATTCTGTTGTTTCATTTTTAATTTTGGATTCAAATATATATGTTACATCGGAAAATGATTTAACTTCATTTACGGGTATGGGTTGGTCATATTTTTCACCGACAATGTCTCTAGAACCATAGTCATCTGTAATTATTTTTCTTTTAGGTTTTTTATTATGTGTAATTAAATATACACCATCTTCTTTCTTTTCTAATCTCCATTTATTTTCTTTTCGAATTATTCCCATAATAAATATATCGAGATATAATGTTTAATGTGTTAGTACGACAAGTTATAAAATGTATAATTATAACAGTGGTGTAAACACATCGTAGCATAATTATTAATAATTATTTAAATAATCATACTTAAATTAATCAAGAATGAGAATATATATTGGAGGAATCATGAGAATCGAGAATATAAATGCATATAATATACCCAAACCTATTATTATTCCAAATTCGGCTAATACTGGAATTATAGCAAGAGATAATGAACCAATCCCACAAACTGTTGTAATAGCACTTCCAAATAATGCACCTCCTGTACCTTGAACAGATTTTATAATAGATTTTATTTTATTTTCCGTTGTTTCAATTTCATCAGATATTCTATGCGTTAAATGAATTGAATAATCCAACCCGATTCCAATTGACGTAGCAAGATTTATGGCGGTTATCGGATTTAATGCTATATCTAGATATCTCATTGTTGCCGCCAACATGATAACAGATACAATAACGGGTATAATATTTATAATACCTACAAGATAATTTCCATTAATGTACTTATATGCAAATCCTACAAATATAGTAGTTAATAAGATAGATACTATTAAACTCCAGATTGTTGAATCAACAAGTAAATTTGAAACTTCATTAAAGACTATTGCTTCACCAGTTGGAATAGCATTTAATCTTGTGTTATTAGATATTGTATTTCCAGCAGATATTATTTCGTCTGTGCTAGCACTACTATCTACAGTATATATTATACGTGCTGAACTACGTTTATCGGTTATGTATAATAATGACTGAGGATTTTCATCTTCAATGGCATCATATATTTTATCTAAATTTTTATCTGGTATTCCATTATTATTAACGTCATTATTTTTAATTAAATCATTTGTTTCTTCAGAAAATGAATTTGATTGAATAAATGAAATTATACTTGTTTGTTTAACATTTCTTTTTTCATCTCTTACAATTACATTTTTTGGAGAATTTTGACCCATTCTATTAAGTTGTTCTAAAGACGAATCTTCTCTAAGATTATCCGATACATAAATTATTAAACTAGATTCACCAAATTGTTCAAAATTATTTTTTCGCAAGTTAATTATTCTAGGAGTTTCATAGGAATTTATATCTACAGGAGCTAATTCAATATATACCGGTAATTCTTCAGGTGGTAGAAATGTTTCTTCAGAAAACTCACTGTCTAAACTCATTGCATACATACCTGCCCCTGTGCTAATAACTAATACAATTAGTAAAATCACAAAGGGATATTTAAGATTAAATTTCGTAATATTGCCTAAAACTTTACCGATTATTGAATCTTCATTACCTATTGGTTCTGAACTGAATTCATAAATATCATATTTATCTCTCTGCCTATCTATTTCTAGTTTTAGTGATGGAAGAAATATACCAAATACTAGAAATGTAAATATTATACCGATAGATGCAACAATACTAAAATCTCTGAGTGATTGTAATGGACTGATTATATTCGAACCAAAACCAATAGCTGTACTTCCAGCAACGAGAGCAAAAGCAACAAATAATGATTTGTTTGAATCTATCATTGCTTTTTCTCTGTTTACGCCTTTTTTGAATTCTTCTCTGAATCTATTAACAGAATGAATACCGAAATCAATACCTATAGCTAGTAATAATGGTGGAACGGTAATTAATACTTGTGAAAATGGAATATTCGCCCATCCCATGAATCCAAAAGTCCATATTAAAACTAGTAATAAAGAAATCAATCCAATCATAATATCAAATGGGTCTCTATATGATATTATAAGAAATATTATAATTGATATTACTGCTGCAGGTATAACTAACATCAGAGAATCTGTTATAACAGAACCTAATTCATTTGATTGAATCCCACTTCCAAATACCGTAATTGAAAAATCTCCTTTTTTAGCAAAATCAGCCATACTTAGTTGTATATCTTGAACTGGTGAATCTCCTGCTGTTCCAGCTACAGGACCGCCGGAGTTTGGGCCTCTTGGACTGTGGAATGTTGTAGATATAGTTTTATCGGCTGTGACATCTACACTATTATAATCATTACTAACGGTCATTCTAAGAGCATCATTTTGTAATACAATTCGCGTAGCATCACTAATTTCTGTTTTTGTTGAACGTTGAAGTGTATTAACACGTTCAGATGGTGTAGTTGCGGTTGGGTTTATAAATAATGCTACTTGTTTAGTTATACTATTTACTTCGGTAACTCTAAATTCATCCCTCGAAAATATTTCTTGTTCAAATTTAGATTGCTCTAGTAATGCTTTTTTACTCAAAACATTCCTACGTTCCTGAATTAATTGTGTTTGTCGTGTCGAACCTGTGTTTAGCGTTTGTAATTGAAACTCAGAATTTATATTTTCTAATGCTTCAACAGAAGATATACCTTCTGTAAACTGTGTGGTTCCACTATCTGTACTGACTTGTACAATACCAAACGATAATATAACCGTTATTATTAAAAATATAGCTATGACTAATTTACTCTTGTTTATAATCGCGTCATCGAGGGTTTTAAATATTTTATTACTCATTATTAGACACCAATTTTATTCTCTTCTTCTATAATATATTGCTCCTAATCCAACGAGTAACACTATAATCAATCCAGCAACAACTGTTGGTATTATTGAACTTTCAGATTCTCCTACATTAATTTGTAATGAATATACTTCTGATAATTTTGTATCTCCATCTTCATTCACATATTTGAAATCAACATCTAGAGGGTATGAATTAGGTGTAGCACCGCTAGAAGCTGAAGTAGTGACGTTTAATTTTATTTCTTCATCAGGTCCAAGTTCATTTATATATGAACTGCTATCGGAAACAGATAATGGACTTGAAGCACTAAAGTCTACATCAATACTTGATATTGTCTCGTTTAAGTTGTTTTGAACTGTGACCTGCGTAATTGATTCACTACCCTGTTCAATATTATTATTCTTAATTTCAATATTAAATTCTGAATCTAATTCGTTAATATTAATACTTTTAACTTGATTTATTACTTTAGATTGTGGCAATTCATTATAAGTATACTCTAAAGTAACATCAATATCCTGTGTTAATGTATCTGAATTTAATGGAACATCAACAGAAAATGTTTTTGTTTTATTATCTCCAGATGCTAATTTATCTAAACTTCTCGTAGGTTGTTTAATTGATATATCTTGTCTAGAACTTATTGATAGTTGGATATCTTCTAAATCTTTAGGACCTAAATTATCAATATTAAGTTTTAAATCACTTTCTGAACCTTCAGATAGATTGGTTTCAATTACATCTATATCTATATCTTGTTCTCTTTTTGGACTTATCTGTATATCTTTTTTAATGTTATTTTTTATATCATCTTCATTTGTATAACTAATATTACCACTAATAGTATATTTATTATTTCTATCTGCAGAATCTAATGTACTTGTTCTTACTGTAAATGATTCTGATTCATCTTCTTCAAGAGAACCAATTATTTGACTATAACTTGTTTTTCCAGAACCAAACGATACGATAGAATTCTTACTAGTTAAATCTATAGATACATCATTGAAATCTTCGTCGTTATTATTTTCTAATTCTAATTTTATGTCTCCAAAACCATCAACAGGAACCGTGTTATTGATAACATTTAAATCAAATTCTCTCTCATCCATTGGAGAAATGATTACGTTAGAATTAATTGTATTTTCAATATTATCTTTATTTTCGTAGTTTAAATGCATATTAATTTTATAATTTGATTTTGCATCAGAACTATCTACGAATGATAAATCTATACTTAATTCTTTATTATCCCCTGACTCTATATCACCAATATATTTGGATTTATCCGAATCGCCTATAAAAATTTCAGAGCTTGTTGTTTCAAAATTCACAGTTGTATCGTTTAAATTTACATTATTATCATTTGTTAATTCTATATCTATTGAACCAGTATCTCCAACATGTATATTACTTTTAATAATTTCTTTTTCAATTGTTCTTTTCGGTTCTGGCTGAATTCGCGTATGTAGTTCTTCTGTATATCTATCAACGTATTCTCCATCATAAGATGTAAGAAGGTCTATTTTATATGTTGAATCAGAAAATGCAGAATCAGAAAATGACATATTAAATTTAAATGATTTAATTTCATTTACATCTATATTATCAATTGTTATCGTATCAGAACTACCTAAATTAGTTTTTTGACTTGTTGGTTCTAGCTGTATTTGTATATTTTCTGCTTTTATATCTCCATTATTTTTTAATTCAACATCAACTATACCACTTTCATTTATAGATATATTAGATGAAAATTCATTTACATCTAAATTAGAAACTTTTTGCGTCATCAAATCAAAAGAATTAACAGATGAGTCTGATTCAAATAGACGATTTGTGACAGTTGTTCCAGAAGCATCTGATGTGTATTCAACTTCAGAAGTATGATTATAATTTGCTGTGACGTATAGAGTAAAATTATCGTTCATGTCTCTATCTGATTCAAATCTGATTGGTATTTTTTTCGTTTCACCGTTAGATATATTCCCAACATCAGTATTTTGTAATGTGGCGGTTACAGAATCTACATTTGTCTCAACATTTAAATCAATGTCTTTTGCAGACATTACTTCATTTTCGTATTCCGATTCACCACCTTGGTCAATATTTCCGTTATTTGTGATAGATATAGAACTGTTTGATTGGACTCCGGGTATAATTTTATCATCTTCAATATTTATTTCTAAATCAGGTTCTCCAATAACTGTTGTATGATTATCTGCTAATGCAACCGGAGAATTTAAAATAAATATCAAACATAACATTGAAATGATAAACGTATTTATAATTTTTTTATAATTCATTATGTTATAATATATATATAAACATATAAGTTTTATTACATATTCATCAAAAAATTTAAGAGATGACATTGAAAAAAATAAATATTTTTACATAAATGCTCCGTTAGGAGGTAAAGGAAAATGAAAATTCATATAATTTTTGTAGTAAAATTACAAATGAAATAGGGGGTGAATATGTTGGCGTGATAAAAAACGCATACCATATACCTGAAAAAGGTGCTCTAGATTTCCATCATTTTCAGA
>Ga0208412_1000559_pt1 | contig 19388 bp, 16 predicted proteins | sample AntDeeMetag02WF4_FD_184758 | JGI IMG/M metagenome (GOLD analysis project Ga0208412, IMG submission 184758) | Saline lake microbial communities from Deep Lake, Antarctica - Antarctic Deep Lake Metagenome 02WF4 (SPAdes) (version 2) | ecosystem: Environmental > Aquatic > Non-marine Saline and... | reverse complement strand
TGGGGCCGGCACTCGCGATTGCGCTGCTGGCGGCGATTGAATCACTGCTTTGCGCGGTGGTTGCCGACGGCCTCACCCGCACACGCCATGACCCCAATGCCGAGCTGATCGGCCAGGGCATCGGCAATATCGTGGTGCCGTTTTTTGGCGGCATCACTGCGACCGCGGCGCTGGCGCGTACCGCGACCAATATCAAAAGCGGTGCCTTTTCGCCCATTTCGGCGGTCGTTCACTCGCTACTGGTACTGCTGGCCGTGGTGGCGCTGGCGGGCATTCTCGGCCGCGTGCCCATGGCGGCGCTGGCCGCTCTGCTGTTGATCATTGCGTGGAACATGAGCGAGGCAAAAAGCTTTGTGCATACGCTGAAAAGCGCGCCCGCAAGCGATGTCGGGGTGCTGGTGATCTGCTTCGGGCTGACCGTTGCCTTCGACATGGTCATTGCCGTCGCCGTCGGCATTGGCCTGGCGGCAGCGCTGTTCATTCGCCGCATGGCGCAACTGACCGGCACCGAACGCCTGCCCGATCCGCCGGCCAGCAGCGTCGAGCTACCCGACGGCACGGCACTTTACCGGATCAGCGGGCCGTTATTTTTTGGCGCGGCAGAAAAAGCCATCGCTACGCTGCGCACGGTGGACCCCGAGGTTAAAACGGTGCTGCTCGACATGCACGCCGTGCCCAGCCTCGACGCTACCGCCATCGTGGCGCTTGATTCACTGCGCCATGAATTGGCTGAGCAGCACGTCGGGGTGGTATTCATTGGCCTGCCCGCACGGCTGCGGCTCAAGCTCAAGCGTGCGGGGATCTATCGCGAAGCGGGCAAGCTGGCAATGGCCGCAAGCCTTGAACGCGCCGCGCAGATAGCGCGGCGCTGGCAGGAGTCGGGCTAGACGCTATCTGCCCAGACTAGAAAAAGCCCATGGGGTTGATGTCGTAGCTGACCAGCAGGTTTTTGGTCTGCTGGTAGTGTTCAAGCGCCATTTTGTGAGTCTCGCGGCCCACGCCGGATTTTTTATAGCCACCGAAAGCGGCGTGTGCGGGGTACTGGTGGTAGCAGTTGGTCCACACGCGCCCGGCCTGAATACCGCGCCCCATGCGAAACGCGACGTTGATATCGCGGCTCCATACCCCGGCGCCCAGACCGAACGCGGTGTCGTTGGCAATTGCGAGCGCCTCGGCTTCGTCCTTGAACGTAGTCACCGCCACCACCGGGCCGAAAATTTCCTCCTGAAAGACGCGCATTTTGTTGGAGCCTTTCAGCAGCGTGGCCTGAATGTAGTAGCCCTGATTGAGGCTTTCATCGAGGGTTTCCTTGTCACCGCCGGTCAGAAACTCGGCGCCTTCATCCCGGGCGACGTCCATGTACGACATGATTTTATCGTACTGCTCCCGAGACACCTGCGCGCCCACCTGCACGTCAGTATCCAGCGGGTTGCCGCGATTGATGGTTTGCGTGCGCTCGACCACCTTGGCCATAAAGTCGTCGTACATGCTTTCCTGCACCAGCGCGCGCGACGGGCAGGTACACACCTCGCCCTGATTCAAAAAGGCCAGCACCAGCCCTTCCACGGCTTTATCAATAAACTCCGGCTCGGCGTTCATGATGTCGGCAAAATAGACGTTGGGCGATTTACCCCCCAGCTCTACGGTGGAAGGAATGATGTTTTTCGCCGCGCATTCAAGGATATGCGAGCCCACCGGCGTGGAGCCGGTAAAGGCGATCTTGGCAATCCGCGGGCTGCTCGCCAGCGCCTGGCCTGCCTCTTCGCCAAAACCGTTGACGATATTGATCACACCCGGCGGCAGTAAATCACCGATCAGCTTCATCAGCTCCAGAATCGAGGCCGGCGTTTGTTCGGCGGGCTTGAGCACTACGCAGTTGCCGGCCGCCAGCGCCGGCGCCAGCTTCCACGTCGCCATCAGCAGCGGGAAGTTCCACGGGATAATCTGACCCACCACGCCCAGCGGTTCGTGGAAATGGTAGGCCACGGTGTTGGCATCGATATCTGCCGCGGCGCCCTCCTGCGCGCGAATGCAGCCGGCAAAGTAGCGAAAGTGATCCACCGCCAGCGGCAGGTCGGCGTTGAGGCACTCGCGCACGGCCTTGCCGTTATCCCAGGTTTCCGCCACGGCGAGTTTTTCGAGGTGCTGCTCGATACGATCGGCGATTTTCAGCAGCACGTTGCCGCGCTCCTGCGGCGAGGCTTTACCCCACTCGGGAGCGGCGTGGTGGGCAGCGTCCAGCGCCTTGTCGATATCTTCGGCGGTCGAGCGGGGGATTTCGCAGAACACCTCGCCGTTAATCGGGCTGACGTTATCGAAATACTCGCCGTTAACCGGCGGCACAAACTCGCCGCCAATGTAGTTGCCGTAGCGCTTGTCGAACGTGATCAGGGAATCGGCGTCGCCGGGGTTGGCATAGATCATGGCGTGGCTCCTGCATGTTGTTCTTAGCTGCTGAGGATTGTTCACTGCCTGCCCAGTGTTGGCCAATCCGCGCCCGGGTAAAATCATCCAAACGTCGAAGAGCCGGGCGATGCTGCCCGGCTCTTCCACATACCTCCCTGATACTCGCTAGCCCACGATCATCCTAGCGCACAATCATCACCGACATTTTGGCGTGATGCACCACGTGCTCGGCGTTTGGCCCGAGCACATAATCGACAAACTTGCGCTTGGTGTGCGAGGCCATGACGATCAGGTCGATATCCAGCTGCTTGCCCACGTTGATAATCGCCTCCCACGGCGAGCCGTCAACGATCACGCTCTGGGTCTGGATCTCATCGGGAATGTTATCGCTGATGAAGTCGCGCTGGGCCTCGGCCACCGCGGCGTGCGCTTCCTGGGAGAAGTTTTTGGGAAAGTAGGCACCCACCAGCGGCATCTTGACATCCGGCAGCACGGTAACCACGTGAAGCGAGGCGTCAAACGTCTGGCACAGCGTGATTGCCGTGGGCAGTGCCTTTTTCCACGAGGCTTCTTCGTTGATATCCACGGGCAGCAGAATTTTACGGTACATGAGCCTCTCCTCTATGCCGCCGCCACGGGCGCTTTTTCACGACGGCGACGACGGCGCTGCAGCGCCACCACAAGCCCGAAAACGCCCAGTGCGGGCAGCCACATCCACTCTTTGGTCCAGCGGTCTACCGGCGCCTGCACCTGAATGATTTCCTGATCAAAATCAAAGCCCATCTCGGCGGCCTGACTGCCGTAGGTGACCATGTCCACCACGGCTTTACCGTCATCCACCAACAGCTCAATACCCAGATTGTCGAGCCGCTCCTGACCGCTGTCGCCGTCGGGCACCGGCAGCGTCATGTAGGTGGTCATCGGTTCGCCGTAGGCGTCGAGCCCGCTGATCTGCAGGCGCAGCGTGGTATCGGCATCCACATCGCCCAGCGCTTCGACAAACTGCGTCGGGGGGATGTCGCGGTAAGGATCGTGCAGCTGATCCATCCAGAAGCCGGGGCGAAACAGGGTAAAGGCCACCAGCAGCAGCAGTGCGGACTCATACCAGCGGCTGCGCGTCAGCATGTAGCCCTGGGTCGCGGCGGCGAAGATCAGCATGGCGACGGTCGCCACGATAAAGATCAGCACCCCCTGCAGCGGACTGACGTCGATCAACAGCAGGTCGGTGTTGAAGATGAACAGAAACGGCAGCGCGGCGGTACGCAGGCTGTAGTAAAACGCCTGGAAACCGGTGCGTATGGGGTCGCCTCCGGAAATCGCCGCCGCGGCAAACGACGCCAGCCCCACGGGCGGGGTCACGTCGGCCATGATGCCGAAGTAAAACACGAACAGGTGCACGGCAATCAGCGGCACCAGCAGGCCATTTTGCTGGCCCAGCTGAATAATCACCGGTGCCAGCAGCGCCGATACCACGATGTAGTTGGCCGTTGTCGGCAGGCCCATGCCCAGTATCAGACTGAGCACGGCGGTAAAGAACAGGATCAGCAGCAGATTGCCCATGGCGATGGTTTCCACCACCTCGGCCAGCACCAGCCCGACACCGGTTTGTGACACCGCACCGACGATAATCCCCGCCGTTGCCGTGGCAATGCCGATACCGATCATGTTGCGCGCCCCGGTGACAAGGCCACTCCAGAGGTCCAGCGCGCCTTCACGCAAATCGGCGCGAAGGTCACTTTTACCGCGCAAGACGGCAAGAATCGGACGCTGGCTCAGCATGATGAAGACCATGAACACCGTCGCCCAGAACGCCGATAGTCCGGGCGACAGGCGTTCGACCATCAGGCACCAGATCAGCACGATCACCGGCAGAATATACTGCAGCCCGACCATCACCGTGGGGCGCGTTTGCGGCAGCTCGAAAATCGGCTCGTCCGGGTCGTCAAGCTCAAGCTCGGGGTAGCTCGCCGCCACTTTCAGCAGGGCCAGATACACCACCACCAGGCCCGCCGCAATCACCCAGGGAGCGGAGGCCCCCAGCACGGGTTTCAGCCAGCCCAGGCCGTAGTACACGCCCAGCGCCGTTGCCATCATTAACAGCAGTCCGCCCAGAAACCCGATCACCTTGCGCACCAGCGGCTTGGGCGGATTGGTGCTTTTAAGCCCCTCCATGCCGGCTTTAAGCGCTTCAAGGTGAACGATATAAATCAGCGCGATATAAGAAATAAGCGCCGGCAAAAACGCGTGCTTGATCACTTCCACGTAGGAAATGCCCACGTATTCCACCATCAAAAACGCCGCCGCGCCCATCACCGGCGGCATGATCTGCCCGTTAACCGACGAGGCCACCTCAACCGCACCGGCTTTTTCGGCAGGAAAACCGACCCGCTTCATCATCGGAATGGTAAAGGTACCGGTGGTCACGGTATTGGCAATCGACGAGCCGGAAATCAGTCCGGTCATGCCCGAGGCCACTACCGCCGCCTTGGCGGGGCCGCCCTTGTAGTGCCCCAGCAGGGAAAAAGCGACCTTGATGAAATAGTTGCCCGCGCCGGCCTTATCCAACAGTGCGCCAAACAGTACAAACAGGAAGACAAAGCTGGTCGAGACGCCCAGCGCGATACCAAATACGCCCTGGGTCGTCAGCCACTGGTGATTAATCAGGCCAAACGGGCTGACGCCGCCGTGGGCGAGAATACCCGGCATCCACGGGCCGGCGAGCGAATACACCAGAAACACCGTGGCCACAATCATCAACGGTGGCCCCAGCGCGCGGCGTGTGGCTTCCAGCAGCAACAAAATACCCATCACCCCTACCACCACGTCTTGTAACAGCGGCGCGCCGGGGCGTTGGGCAAGAGATTCGTAGAACAAAAACATATAGGCGCCGCAGAAGGCCGCCAGCCCGGCCAGGATCCAGTCCTGCACGGGGATATGATCACGCGGCGAGCGCTTCAGCGCCGGATAGGCCATGTAGGCCAGAAACAGAGCAAACGCCAGGTGGATCGAGCGAGCCTCGGTGGCATTGAACACGCCAACGCCAAAGATAAACGGCAAGGGAGAGGCGATCCACAGCTGAAACAGCGACCAGACGGCAGCAATACTGACCAGCAGTTTTCCTGGCATGCCCTTGGGTTTGCGCGCCCCCGAATCGGTCGACGCGACCATATCGTCGAGCTCGGCGTGAGGCGCGTCGGCCCCGCCGGGTGGGGCATTCGATTCCGGCGCTTTTTTGCTGTGCTCTGTCATAAGCAAGCCCTGCACAAAAATGGATAACAAAGCGCAATACCAGAAGGACGCAAGCGGCACCCCTGAGCGCGTGGAAGGCGATTTTCGTCGCCCTTGGCCGCATCTGCAATCATTGCTTTATCAGCCTTCCTTCATCGATCAGCATAGTCGGCTCGCACGCGCATGGCACAATTTCGCTACCCGCCTCTGATACTCGGGTCTGCCATACACTGCCTGAACGCAGCGCGCGGCCCCCTCAGGAGCCGCGCGCATCACGTACAAAAAGCGATGATATGCTCCGCTTTCTGGCTTACTCGATCCAGCCCTGCTCGCGGTAGTAGCGGGCAGCACCGTCGTGCAGCGGTGCGGAAAGACCGCTGGTGACCATGTCCTCGGGATCGAGGTTTTCAAACGCCGGGTGCAGGCGCTTGAAGCGATCAAAGTTGTCAAATACCGCTTTGACGGTCTGATAAACGACTTCATCGTCGGTATCTGCCGTGGTCACGAAGGTCGCGGCGACGCCAAAGGTTTCCACGTCATCAGGGTTGTTCTTGTACAGCCCGCCCGGGATAACCGACTTGGAGTAGTAGGGATATTCAGCGACGATGCCCTGAATATCTTCGTCGTTGAGCGGGATCAGATTCGCATCAACGGTCGTGGTGGCTTCCTGAATCGCGCCATTGGGGTGGCCGACCACGTAGGTCATGGCGTCAATGTTGTTATCCGCCAGCGCCGAGGCCATTTCCGCGGCGTCGAGCTGAGAAGCCAGCGAGAAAGTGTCCTTGTCCCAGCCCTTGGCATCCATGACCACTTCCATGGTGTTGCGCTGGCCAGAGCCCGGGTTACCGATGTTGACGCGCTTGCCTTCCAGATCATCCAGCGTTTCGATGTCGGCATCCGCGCGCGCCAGCAGCGTCAGCGGCTCGCCGTGGATGCGGAACACCGCGCGCAGGTCGTCGTAGGCGTCGTCTTCAAAATTACCCGTGCCGTTGTAGGCCTGGTACTGCACGTCGGACTGCACCACGCCCATGTCCAGCTCGCCGGACTTGATACCGTTGATGTTGGCCACCGAGCCGCCGGTAGACGGCGCGTTACAGCGAATGTTCTGCTCTTCGCTGTTCTTGTTGACCAGACGGCAGACGGACTGCCCTACCACGTAGTAAACACCGGTCTGACCACCGGTACCGATGGTGACGTAGCTTTCTTCCTGAGCCACGGCAGGCGACGCAAACGTAGCGGCAGCCAGCAGTGCGCCGGAGAAAGCGGCAGTCGAAAATACATGACGTTTCATGGACATTCCCCTTTATTCTGGTGTTGTAACTTATTGTCGTGCTGTCGGTGCATCGCAGTCAGCCTGGGCGGCCAATACAGATCAAGCCATGCCAAGTTGCAAAATAAGGTGCCGGGCGGGCTATTACAAGTTTTAATACGCCACAGCGGCCTTTTCTTAGACTTTCATCTTAGGCTTTTATCTCAATAACTTGCGCTAACCCACCGTCTCGCTCGCCGCTTGGCACTGCCCGGCAAGCACCGGCGCCGAGACGCAGTCGCCTTCGCTGATGCCCCGCTCGGCAAAGTAGCCGGCGTTGACCTCAAGCGCGGCATGATAAGCGCGACCCGGCGCGTAGGTGGGGCACTGTGCCGGCTTTCCTGCCTCGCAAGGCGGCATGGTTTGCAGGCTGACGATGCGCCCGTCGCCATCAATAAAGGCGATATCCAGCGGGATCAGGGTGCGGTACATCCAGAACGCGCTGCGCGCTGACTGGCGCTGATCATACACAAACAGCATGCCGCTATCGGCGCCCAGCGTGGTGCGTTCCATCAATCCCCGCGCACGTCCGGCCTGCGTTTTCGCCACCTCGACGCTTAGCCGGTGCGGCCCCCGGGCCGTGTGTATCACCGCCGTGAGGCGGTCAGCCGTTGCCGGCGCCTGCGCCCACAGCCGGCGGGCAGGCAGGAGAGCGGCAGCCGGCAGCATCAGTGCGGCACTGAGCAGGCGACGACGGGTAAGCATCATGGCAGTTTCCTTGTGTGAGTCATCGTGACAAAAAGCAGCGTACAAAAAAAGTGACCGAACAGACACAACAAAGCCGCACGAAACCCACGCGAAAACGCGTCGGGTCAATGCGGCCAGGTAGCGAAGAACCGTTCTCAAACAATGATGATCGAAAAACGGTTATCGACAATGCGCCGGATTTCGCAAGCGCTTTAGTCTTTCAGCGTAATGCGCAGATCCAGCGGGTGTTCGTCGCAGTTGTTGCCGTCACCGCCGCGATCAACCACCAGAAACTCGCCTTCACGCTCGAGCACCGATTGAATCGCATGCCAAACGCCGGCGCCGTAGTTCACGCCCTGACGACCGTCGGTGACAAACGCACGTACGTCGCCCGAATCGATGGTTTCACCGGCCGGCGCTACCACCACGATGAAGCGCTCTTCATGCAGCGGCATGAACGCCTGACTGCCCTGCGGGTGACGCTCGAGAAACGTCAGCTCAAGCGGCGTTGTGATCGGCTGGCTGACAAAAATGCTCACCAGCGTATGCGCGTTTTCACCCAGCGTGTCTACTTTCGCCAGATCATGATGGCGCTGTGTGCGGCCAGAGTTGATCGGAAACGAGTCCGAGGTGCGCGCATCAATCACGTCGCCAAAGGGCGCAAAGGCTTCAGCCGTCAGCGGCTCTGCGTTGAGTTCCAACATGGTGTCTCCTTGACGTTACGCCTTACAGGGCATTGATCTTGAGCTTGGGATGGCGGTTGACGTCCTTGTACAGCAGGTAGCGGAACGGCCCCGGACCGCCGGCATAGCAGGCCTGCGGGCAGAAGGAGCGCAGCCACATGAAGTCGCCGGCTTCCACTTCAACCCAGTTCTGGTTGAGGTGGTAAACCGCCTTGCCTTCGAGCACGTAAAGGCCGTGTTCCATGATGTGGGTTTCGTCAAACGGAATCGACGCGCCCGGCTGGAAGGTCACGATGTTGACGTGCATGTCGTGACGCACATCGGACGGATCGGCAAAGCGCGTGGTGGCCCAGCGGCCATCGGTGTCCGGCATTTCAGTCGGCGCCAGGTCGTTGTCGTTGGTGACGAACGCTTCGGGCACGTCGATGCCTTCGACAAACTCATAGGCCTTGCGCACCCAGTGGAAGCGTACTGGTTCGCTGGACTCGTTGTGCAGCTGCCAGTTGCTGCCCGGCGGAATAAACGCGTAGCCGCCGGTTTTCATGGCGTGCGTCTGACCTTCCAGGGTCAGCGTCATTTCGCCTTCAACGACAAACAGCACGCCTTCGGCCTGGGGGTCGAGCTCGGGCTTGTCGCTGCCGCCGCCGGGCAGAACTTCCATGATGTACTGGGAAAACGTCTCGGCGAAGCCGGTCAGCGGACGCGCCAGTACCCACAGACGCGTGTCATTCCAGAACGGCAGGTTGCTGGTGACGATGTCGCGCATCACGCCTTTGGGAATCACCGCATAGGCTTCGGTGAAAACGGCACGGTCAGACGTCAGCTGCGTCTGCGGCGGATGCCCGCCATGGGGTGCGTAATAGGTATGGCTCATACTCAGGCTCCTTTATTAGTATTAGTGACGACCATTAACGGCCGGGCGCGGGGTGTTCCTTGGCCCAGTGGCGCGCGATATCCACGCGGCGCGCGACCCAGACGTCATCGTGCGACTCGATGTAGTCGAGGAAGCGCTGCAGGGCGCGGAAACGGCCCGGCCGACCCAGCATCCGGCAGTGCATGCCGATCGTGAGCATCTTGGGCGTTTCTTCGCCTTCGGCGTAGAGCACGTCAAACGCATCGCGCAGGTAGGTGAAAAAATGCTCGCCGGTATTGAAACCACCGGGGGAAGCAAAGCGCATGTCGTTGGTGTCCATGGTGTAAGGCAAGACCAGCTGGTCATGCTCTTCACCTTGGCTGTCGGCTTCGCGGACCCAGAACGGCAGGTCATCGCCGTAGTAGTCGCTATCGTATGTAAAGCCGCCCTCGTCCTGCGCCAGACGACGCGTGTTGGGGCTGTCGCGGCCGATATACAAGCCGTCGGGCTTCTCGCCGTAAAGCCGCTGGAAAATCTCCATGGCTTTCTTCATGTGCTCGCGCTCAACGTCCTCGGGCACTTCCTGATAGTTGATCCAGCGGTAGCCGTGGCACGCCACTTCGTGACCCAGATCCTTGAACGCCTGCGCTACATCCGGGTTACGCTCAAGCGCCATCGCTACGCCGAATACGGTCAGCGGCAGGCCGCGCTTTTCAAACTCACGCAGAAAACGCCATACGCCCGCCCGCGAGCCGTACTCGTAGATGGATTCCATGCTCAGGTGGCGGTCGGGAAACGACGCCGCGCCGACCATTTCAGACAGGAACTGCTCCGACCCTTCATCGCCGTGGAGTACGTTGTTTTCTGCGCCTTCTTCGTAGTTAAGCACAAACTGTACGGCGATTTTGGCTTTGCCCGGCCAGTTGGCCTGGGGCGGATTTTTGCCATAGCCAATCAGGTCACGCGGATAGTCACGTTGCGACATAACACACACTCGTTGTTCGGTAGGGAGGGAAGCGCGCGGCCGAACGGCCGCGCGCCAGGGGATGGCAGAAACTGCCGGGGTAGAGCGCCGGTTATTCTTCCCAGGCGGCGATCACGTCGCGCTGTTCCTGAGTCATACCCGTGGTGTTACCCAGCGGCATGTAGCCGCTTTTGACGACTTCCTGGATCTTGTCCTTGTGGTTGAGCACAACGTCCCAGTCATCAAAGGCATAGCCGGCCGGCGGCGCGGAGAAGCCCGGATGCGTCGGCTCCTGCGCGTGGCACTGAGTACAGTGCGTTTCCACCAGCGCCGTGACTTCAGCTTTGCCCGTGGCGTCCATGTTGGCCACGGCTTCGCTTTCTTCTTCAACGCTCGCACTCGGCGCGCCCAGCCAGATAGCGGCCAGAATAAGCACGGCACCTGCTACAAGATAGCCTGGCTGCTTGCTGCCGCCGTGCATCAGCACGAAGAACTGACGAATCACTGCACCGGCGAAGATGAACAGCACCATCATCACCCAGGCCAACTCCTGAGAGAAGACGAAGGAATAGTGGTTGCTGACCATCAGCAGTACAACCGGCAGCGTGAAGTAGGTGTTGTGCACCGAACGCTGTTTGCCACGCTTGCCGTCAAGCGGATTGGGCGTCTCGCCCGCTTTCATCGCCTTGACCATGCGGCGCTGGCCGGGAATGATCCAGAAGAAAACGTTGGCCGACATCGCCGTGGCCATGACCGCACCGGTGAGCAGAAATGCTGCACGCCCGGAGAAGATGTGCGTGCTCAGGTACGATACCACGATCATCATGATCGCTACCGCAACACTCAAGATGCCGTCGCGGGTCATGTTGGGGCTGATACGCTTGCACAGCTCGTTGTAGACGACCCAGCCGCCCAGCAAGAACAGCAGCGCCACAACGTTGGCCTGCCAGCCGGTCATATCGGCAGCCCAGGACCAGTCGCTATTCGGGTTGACCAGGTAGAAACTCGGGTTGGTCATATAAAGCAGGACGAACAGACCAAAACCGGTCAGCCAGGTGGTATAGGCCTTCCAGAACGACCAGTGCAGATCCGCCGGCAACTTTTCCGGTGCCGTGGCGTATTTCTGGTTGTGGTAGAAACCACCGCCGTGAACCGCCCACATTTCGCCGAACACGCCTTTCTCACGGTCTTCCTCAGCCTTGGGCTTACGCAGACCGTTGTCCAGCATCACGAAATAAATGGATTCGCCAATCCATGAGATAGCGGCGATAACGTGCAGCCAGCGCAGCAGCAGGTTAGCAAAATCGATAAGGTACGCTTGCATGATGGTTGCCTCCGCTGATTAGCTACCGCGATAGGTAGAGTAGCTGTAGGGAGAAACCAACAGCGGTACATGGTAGTGTTCGCTTGCGTCAGACACGCCAAAGCGCAGCGGAATCACGTCAAGAAAACGCGGTTCGTCAGCCTTGAAGCCCTGAGCACGCAGGTAATCGCCGGCGTGGAACACCAGCTCGTATTCACCGGTCACAAAATCATCGCCTTCAAGAATCGGCGAATCACAGCGGCCGTCATCATTGGTAGTCACGGTCTTGATAACCTGACGCTCGCTACCATTGATGCGAATCACTTCGATCTTGATGTCCTGACCCGGACGGCCTTGTGCTGTGTCCAGCACGTGGGTCGTTAAATAGCCCATGGTGGCTCCTCATTTCATCGACAGATTATTGTTGGATACGCAGCAGCACGCGAATGCCGCATGGCACTTTAGAGTACCGCTAGCCATCTTTATTGTATACAGTATTGACGTTAATTCACGACAATAATGGAGCCATTATGACGTCCAATGCAAGCACCCTGACCCTTACGCCGTGCCCCAGCACGCTTTCCCGCGAAGCGTTCGTTGCCCAGTACGGTGACGTTTACGAGCACTCGCCCTGGGTGGCGGAAGATGCCTTTGAAACCGGTGTCAGCGAAAAGCACGACATACCGGAAGCGCTTGCCGATCTTATGGGTGCAATGCTGCAAAAGGCATCGGCCGAACAGCAGATTGCCGTGATTCGTGCTCACCCGGATCTGGCTGGAAAGGCCGCCAAGTCCGGCGCCCTGACCGATGACTCCACTCGCGAACAGGCCGGCGCCGGTCTCGACCAGTGCACCGAGGAAGAGTACGCACGCTTTGAAAAGCTCAATAACGCCTACAAGGAAAAATTCGGCATTCCTTTCGTGATTGCAGTGAAAGGTCTTGACCGTCACGCCATCCTGGCGGCGTTCGAGACACGCCTTGAAAACGACCAGGCCGAAGAACGCCGCACGGCGATCGAGCAGATCATCAACATCGCGCGCTTCCGTCTGCGGATGCGCGCCGAAGACAACGCATAACGTCCGGCACGCACCGGCGCGGCGGCGGCATGCCGTCGCGCTGTTCTCAGCAGCCCTACGCTTTGTATACAAAAAACTCATAAATTAACAACAATGATACCAAGCGCTTTACCACGCTAACGCCAAATACCGGCGCCGTACGCCTGCATAAAGATAGCCCGAGTTATCGACCCCGTCAGGTCTCTGTTGCCTGCCAGCTTACCCACGCCCGCTACATCCCCGCCGCTGCGGCCACTGCCGCCTAGTGTGTGCCATCACGCTTTACCCCCCGCTTCCATGACGCCTTGCGCCGCATTTTTCCGCGTGACTTTTTATCGCCAGCCCTCTGACACTGTCTATTAGTCTAAGACTTTGTAACGTGGCTCAGCCGTCGAAATCATCATTAGTTCCTTTTAAAAACAACCGTCTAACAATATTTAACGTCGTATAAAACGGCCTTTTACACGATAAAATTTTGGTCTTACCAATTTCCAGGAGTAGCCATTCGCCGGCGCTCTTCGTATCTTTCCTGACACAGACGCGAGCCATGCGGCTGCTATCACAGCAGAACACATATCAATAACAACGGGGCGTTCCTGACATGAATGACACCACACTTGCGCTTTTGGCTTTTGTGCCGCTGGTGCTTGCCGGCGTACTCCTGATCGGCTTTCGCCTGGCGGCCAAAACCGCCATGCCGATCGTTTTCGTCGTTACCGCACTGATCGGGCTGATGGCCTGGGACATGACGCTAACGCGCGTTGCGGCCTCAACGCTTCAGGGGTTGATCCTCACGGTTTCGATTCTGTGGATCATCTTTGGCGCCATCCTGCTGCTCAACACCCTCAAGCACTCGGGCGGCATCACCGCGATCCGCAAAGGATTTTCGGGCATCAGTCCTGACCGCCGCGTGCAGGCGATTATCGTGGCCTGGCTGTTTGGCTGCTTTATTGAAGGTGCCTCCGGCTTTGGGACGCCGGCCGCCGTGGCCGCCCCGCTGCTGGTGGCACTGGGCTTCCCGGCGCTTGCCGCGGTGGTGGTGGGCATGATGATCCAGTCAACGCCGGTGTCATTCGGCGCGGTGGGCACGCCCATCGTGGTGGGCGTTTCCGGCGGGCTTGATCGCGCCGGCATCACCGAGCAGCTGCAGGCCGGCGACGCGACCTGGCTGGAGTATTTCCGCCTGATCACCAGCGAAGTCGCGATTGTTCACGGCATCGTCGGGATTTTAATGCCGCTGATCATGGTAGTGATCATGGTGCGCTTCTTCGGTGCCAACCGTTCCTGGAAAGAAGGCCTGTCGATTACGCCTTTTGCGCTGTTTGCCGGCGCTGCCTTCGTGGTGCCGTACATGATGGCCGGCGTGCTGTTGGGGCCCGAGTTCCCGTCGATGATTGGCGCCATGGTCGGCCTTGCCGTTGTGGTACCGGCAGCGCGGCGCGGCTTTTTGCTGCCCAAGGATACCTGGGACTTTCCGCCGGCAAGCGACTGGCCGAATAGCTGGGTCGGTAAGCTTGAACTCAAGATGGACGACATCGCCGGCAAAGCGCCCATTTCCACCTGGATGGGCTGGGTGCCCTATGTGCTGCTGGCCGTTTTTCTGGTGGCGTCACGCACCATTGAGCCGCTGAAAAACGCGCTGACGGCGTTTGCTTTCGGCTGGAATGACATTCTCGGCGAAGGTATTGGCGGCAGCATTCAGCCGCTTTACCTGCCCGGCGGCATTCTGCTGCTGGTGGTGCTGGTGACAGCTCTATTGCACCGCATGAAGCCCGGCGAGCTAAAAGCCGCGTTTGGTGATTCCTCGCGCACGATTTTTGGCGCCGGCTTTGTGCTGATCTTTACCATTCCCATGGTCCGCATCCTGATCAACTCCGGCGTCAACGGCTCGGACCTTGTGTCCATGCCGGTCGCCATGGCGCAGTTTGTGGCGGCAAGCGTGGGCGATGTTTACCCCCTCTTCGCGCCTGCCGTGGGTGCGTTGGGCGCCTTTATTGCCGGCTCCAACACCGTTTCCAATCTGATGCTGTCGGACTTCCAATTCAACGTGGCCAGCCAGCTGGGCGTTTCCACCGCCTTGATGGTAGCGCTGCAGGCCGTTGGCGCGGCGGCGGGCAACATGATTGCCATCCACAACGTCGTGGCGGCGTCGGCCACCGTCGGGCTGCTGGGGCGCGAAGGGACGACCATTCGCAAAACCCTGCTGCCCACGCTTTACTACATTATTGCCGCCGGCGTACTGGGCATGATCGGCCTTTACGGGCTGAGCCTCAGCGACCCGCTGATCGCTGCGCTGACAGGCTAAACCACGCCGCCGACTCTGGCAGGAGGTACCATGGACATCTTGTACGACGAGGCTATCGACGGCGCGCTGGCGCCGTTTGAAAAAGCCGACGTGCTGCGTGATTTACAGCACAGCGCGCCCACGCTCAGGCTGCTGCACCGTGAAGAAGATCTGCGCCCGTTCGAGTGCGACGGGCTGGCCGCCTACCGCGTGCTGCCCATGCTGGTGGCCATGCCCGACAACCTGGACGAGGTCGAAATCCTGCTCAAGCGTTGCCACGCGCTGGGCGTGCCGGTGGTAACGCGCGGTGCCGGTACCGGCCTGTCCGGCGGCGCGCTGCCCCTTGAGCGCGGCGTGCTGCTGGTCATGTCGCGCTTTCAACAGATCATCAACATCGACCCCGATGCGCGCACGGCGACGCTACAGCCGGGGGTTCGCAACCTGGCGATTTCCGAGGCGGCCGCGCCCTACGGGCTTTACTACGCGCCGGACCCGTCCTCGCAGATTGCCTGCTCGATTGGCGGCAATGTCGCCGAAAACGCCGGCGGCGTGCACTGTTTGAAGTACGGCCTGACGGTCAACAACGTCATGCGCGTGGACGTGCTCACCATCGAAGGCGAGGCCATGACCCTCGGCGCTGAAGCGCTGGACGCACCGGGTTTTGACCTGCTGGCGCTGTTCAACGGCTCGGAAGGCATGCTCGGCGTCATCACCGAAATCACCGTCAAACTGCTGCCGTTACCGGAAGTGGCCAAGGTACTGATGGCAAGTTTTGACGACGTGGAAAAGGCCGGCAAGGCCGTCGGCGACATTATCGCCGCCGGCATCATCCCCGGCGGACTCGAGATGATGGACAAGCTCGCCATTCAGGCCGCCGAAGACTTCGTTCACGCCGGCTACCCGGTGGAGGCCGAAGCGATTCTGCTCTGCGAACTCGACGGCGTGCTGGCCGATGTCGACGACGACTGCGACACCGTGCGCGGCGTGCTGGAAAACGCCGGCGCGACCGATATTCGCCTGGCGCGCAACGCGGCCGAGCGCGCGGTTTTCTGGTCGGGGCGTAAAAACGCCTTCCCCGCCGTCGGCCGAATCTCGCCGGACTACTACTGCATGGACGGCACCATTCCCCGCCGTGAGCTGCCTCGCGTGCTCAACGGTATCGCCGAACTCTCCCGGGAAAGCGGGCTGCGCGTGGCCAACGTCTTTCACGCCGGCGACGGCAATATGCACCCGCTGATTTTGTTCGATGCCAACCGCGAGGGCGAGCTGGCGCTGGCCGAAGACGTCGGCGGCAGGATTCTTGAACTGTGCGTCGCCGCCGGCGGCTCGATCACCGGCGAGCACGGCGTCGGCCGCGAGAAAATCAACCAGATGTGCAGCCAGTTTGATGCCGATGAAATCACCCTGTTTCACGCGCTCAAGGCCGCCTTCGACCCCCAGCGGCTACTTAACCCGGGGAAAAACATCCCCACCCTGGCCCGCTGCGCCGAATTCGGCGCCATGCACGTCCACAACAACGAGCTTGCGCACCCCGAGCTGCCCCGTTTCTGATCGCCGCAGGATAGACCATGACAGAACGCCTGACGACACTGCCCGACCGCGACATCACCGCCCGCCTGTGCGAGCAGGTAAGCGATGCCTTCAGCCAGCAAACGCCGCTGCGCATCGTCGGCGGCAATACCCGTGCGTTTTACGGCCGCCCGGTGAACGCCGCCCCCTTAAACGTTGCCGAACACCGCGGCATCGTTCACTACGACCCGGTCGAGCTGGTGGTCACCGTGCGCGCGGGCACTCCGCTCGACGCCCTCGAAGCAGCACTTGACGACAACCACCAGATGCTCGGCTTTGAACCGCCGCGCTTTGGCCCGCAAAGCACCATCGGCGGCGCCGTGGCTACCGGCCTTGCCGGCCCGCGCCGCCCCTGGGCCGGCGCCACCCGCGACTTCGTGCTGGGTACGCGCGTTGTCACCCAGCACGGCAAGCTATTGCGCTTTGGCGGCGAAGTGATGAAAAACGTCGCCGGCTACGACATGTCGCGGCTGATCACCGGCGCGCAGGGCACCCTCGGCGTGCTCGCCGACGTGTCGCTCAAAGTGCTGCCCAAACCGCCGGCGTGCCATAGCCTGCGCCTGACGCTGCCGCTGGACGAAGCCCTCACGCGGCTGGCCGAACTCGGCCGCCGGCCGCTGCCCATCACCGCCGCCGCTTGGTACGACGGTGAGCTGCTGCTGCGTCTGGAAGGCGGCAACAGCTCGGTGGCGGCCACGCGCCAAGAGATCGGTGGCGAGCCCCTTGACGCGGACTTTTGGGGAGCGCTACGCGACCTGCGCCACGACTTCTTCGCGCTGAATTCCGGTCAAGCGCTGTGGCGGCTGTCGCTGCCGCCCAACACCCCGCCGCTGGCGCTGGCGCTGGATGACAGCCACAGCCAGGTGCTCTACGACTGGGCCGGCTGCCAGCGCTTTATCAAGACCACGCTCGACGGCGCCACGCTGCGCCGCGCCTGTCAGGCCGTAGGCGGCCACGCTACCTGCTATACCCCGGCCGACCAGGGCGGCAGCGAAACGCCCTTTACCCCCTTGAATCCGGTGGTCGAAAAGTACCACCGCCGGCTGAAAGACCAGCTGGATACCCGAGGCATTTTCAACCCCGGCCGCCTGTATGCCGCGTTTTAACCCGGAGGGCCGCTATGCAAACGCACTTTAGCGATGCCGATCGCCAGAAACCCCATATTCAGGAAGCCGAGCAGGTGCTGCGCGCCTGCGTGCACTGCGGCTTTTGCAACGCCACCTGCCCCACCTACCAGCTGCTGGGCGACGAGCGAGATGGCCCCCGCGGGCGCATCTACCTGATGAAAGAGCTGCTCGAAAGCCCCGACGATGACACTAACGTCACCGCCGAGACGCGCCTGCATCTGGATCGCTGCCTGACCTGCCTGAACTGTGAAACCACCTGCCCTTCCGGCGTGGAGTATCACAAGCTGTTGAACATCGGCCGCGCGGAAATAGAGCGCCGCGCCCCGCGCCCGGCAGCCGAACGCCTCACCCGCTACGGGCTGCGCAAGATGCTGGTCAACCCGGCTCGGTTCCAAACGCTGCTCAAACTTGGCCAAACGTTCAAACCGCTGGTGCCCGCGCCGCTGCGCAGCAAAATGCCGCCTGCACCCGTTAATGCCGGTATTCGGCCCGCGGCAAATCGTCACCCGCGACGCGTGCTGATGCTCGAAGGCTGCGTACAGCCAGGGCTCTCGCCCAACACCAATGCCGCCACCGCGCGCGTGCTCGACCGGCTGGGCATCAGCGTAACGCCGGTGCCTGAAGCGGGCTGCTGTGGTGCCATTGATTTTCACCTGAACGCCCAGCAGCAGGCTCTGGAGCGCATCCGCGCCAATATCGATGCCTGGTGGCCCTACGTGGAGCAAGGCGCCGAGGCGATCGTACAGACCGCCAGCGGCTGCGGCGCCTTCGTCAAGGACTACGGCGAGATGCTCAAGGACGATCCGGCCTACGCCGCCCGGGCGCAGACCATCAGCGAGATGACACGGGATATCGTCGAAATGCTGCGGGAGGCACCGCTTGAGACGCTAAACCTCAAGGAAAGCAAGCGCTTGGCGTTTCAATGCCCGTGCACCCTGCAGCACGCGCAACCGCTCGGCGGCGCGGTAGAAAGCGTACTGACAACCCTTGGTTTCTCGCTTACTGCGGTGCAAGATGCGCACCTGTGCTGCGGTTCGGCGGGCACCTATTCCATTACCCAGCCCGAGCTTGCTACCCAGCTGCGCGATAACAAACTCAACGCATTGGAAGCGGGTAGCCCTGAGCTGATCGTGACGGCCAACATTGGCTGCCAGACCCATCTTGCCGGCGCCAACCGCACGCCGGTACGCCACTGGATTGAAGTGGTGGACGATACCTTGGTATAAGGGTAGGTATACCATTGAGTTTCAATGGCTGCGCTGCACCCGTGCAGCCTTTTGTTTCTGGGAATCTGTTTTCAGCGCCGGCTGTCTCGCGCCGCGCTTGTCCGTGCATCCCTACAAGTTTTCAACAAAAAATGCACCTTCAACAAAAAGGACCTTACCATGCAAACCAAAGTCATCTTGACGCAGGCTGACGTTACCCAAGTGCTGGACGCGGCTCAGCGAGAAGCCGACCAGCAAGGCTGGGGCGTCACCATCGCCATTACCGATGACGGCGGCCACCTGCTGGCGCTACGCCGGCTTGACGGTACCGCACCGTTCAGCGCCGAGGTCGCCACCCACAAGGCGCGTAGCGCCGCCGTGGGTCGCAAGGAAACCCAGGTATTTGAAGAAATGATCAACAACGGCCGCACGGCGTTTTTGTCGGTGCCGCTCAAAGGACTTCTGTCCGGCGGCGTGCCGATTGTGGTGGAAGGCAACGTAGTGGGCGCCGTCGGCGTTTCTGGCGTCAAGCCCGACCAGGACGCGCAAATTGCCAAAGCCGGTATCAGCGCGCTGAAATAAAACCGAGGCACACAAAAAACCCCAGATCAAAGATCTGGGGTTTTGGAATTTGCTTGCTTGATTAAAGACATTGGTATGATCTTATCAAGACTTTTATGACGGCTTACTTTAAGTGGCGGACTGGACGAGACTC
>Ga0208412_1000556_pt1 | contig 19480 bp, 23 predicted proteins | sample AntDeeMetag02WF4_FD_184758 | JGI IMG/M metagenome (GOLD analysis project Ga0208412, IMG submission 184758) | Saline lake microbial communities from Deep Lake, Antarctica - Antarctic Deep Lake Metagenome 02WF4 (SPAdes) (version 2) | ecosystem: Environmental > Aquatic > Non-marine Saline and... | reverse complement strand
CCACCTCGACGCCAACCAGACCGTGAATCTCACCGTCGACGGCGCGGTCGTCGACTCGCGTAACGTCACCGTCCGCGCGGGCGAGACCGCGAACGTCTCCTTCGAGACGACCTTCGACACGCCGGGCAACGTGCGTGTCTCGGTGGCCGGCACCGAGGGAACGGTCACCGTCGCGTCGGCCGACGGCAGCACCGACACTGAAGGCGACGCGGTCACCGAGGGCGACGCCGAGAGTTCGTCCACCGACACCGAGAGCACGGACGCCGAACCGACCAGTGGCCAGAGCACGGGGCTGGCCCTCGCCGGCCTCGGCATCCTGGTGATCGGGGCTGCCGGACTCATCCGCATGCTGTAGTCGCTCATGTTCGCTCTTTCTCGTCGCGGATTTCCTTTCGACTGTATGCGGAGGTCGTCCGATCGCCACGGCCCGTTTTCGGCTCCGTGAGGTTACTGTGAGTCCGTGACGACAGGTGGGCACATGTACGAGGGCGACGAGCCGTCGCGTATGGGTGATTCACCGAACGGACCGACAGCTCCCGTCGCTCGCGACGGGACGGTCACGATACCCGAGGCGGTTCGCGACAGTCTCGGCTTCGACGGCACGGGACGAGTCGCGTTCGTCGAGACAGAGAACGGGGAGGTCGCGACCTGTCGGGTGAAACGTCCGGCCGAACTCAGGGGCGCAACCGCGACGACTGTGGACGGCGACGAGGAGAAGTGTCCATCGGTGACGCTCCGGGAGGAGCGACGGCGCGATTCCGAACGTGCCGTCGAGACGTTCGGACACGTCCCAGCGGAGTTCGGAGAAGACGACGCCTGACGAGAGGACGCGGTCAGACCGCGTGAGGCGACCGTATTACTGCACCGTGACCCATAGGTGGACGTGCCCCTCGGCGTTCTCCGCGGTCGGCGTCTCGGGCGCATCGCCGCGGTAGACGAAGTAGGCCAGCCGGAGGTCTTCGCCGGTCATCGACGGCTCGACCTGGTGGGTGGCGGTCCACGTCTCGTTGGCAGGGACCTGTGATTCCAGGGTCTGGACGCGTTCGCGTTCGGTCACCGCCACGCCGCCGGTGCCGTTCCGGTCGACTCGCTGGAGTTCGACGACGGCGGTGTAGTCGGCGGGCTCCTCGTAGTGGTTCTCGACTTCGAGCGTGAGGCTGCGGCCCTCGCCGGCGGTGAAGTTCGTCGGGTAGCCGGAGGCGACGTAGTCGCCGTCCGACGTCTCGGTGACGAGCGAGACGCTGGTGTAGGACTCGCCCTGGGTCGGGCCCGTCAACCCGAACGCGAGGCTCCCGACGGCCAGCAGGACGGTGACGGCGAGGACGGCGCTGAGGACGGTGTCGGTCGCCGTGCCGGCTGCCAGCCAGTCCCGGGTCCGCGCGCCGTAGCCGAGCAGCGAGGGCGGGCTGTACCGGTCGCTCGGCGATAGCGCGGCCCGCCGGAGGATGCCGACGACAGAGAGCGCGACCACCAGGACGGTGACGCTGGCGGCGACGGTGGCCGTCTCGAAGGGGATCCCGAGCAGGCCGTGGGCGACCGCGAGGATCGGCAGCAGGGCGAGGCTGAAGCCGAAGGATAGTCCGAAGCGCTCGATGGTTCCGGGGCTGTACGCCGACGCGCTCACCGGGTGCGAGCGCGTTCCGGTTGGTCGTCCGGGGAACAGCGCCGAGACGAGCGCGTAGCCGGGCAACACGAGGACGAACACCATGCCGACGAGCGACCGCGGCCACGAGTAGCCGACGTCGGACCCAAGGAGGACCGCGAAGACGAGCGCGGCCAGGGCGATGACGGCCAGGAGGTCGAGTGGGGACCCGGCCAGGAGCGAGCGGACCCGCCCCGATTCGCTGTCCGCCGACGGCGCTGTCGTCATCGGTGATCACCCGCCGCAATTACTACAGGTAGCACGATAGACCGCTGTGTCCCGATCATCTCTGTTTACGATGACCTAGTCCCAACGAGCGTTTTGTTATAGATGCCCTTCGGCGGAGACACAGGCAAATAACATTTCTACCGGAGCACGTGGGGGCGACTGTTGAATGGGTGCTTCACGACACCGGCCAGGACACAGGGTGGCCACGCGATGAGTATCGAGATAGAGGAATTCACGGCCGACCAGCGTTCGGAGTGGGACGAACTGGTCGAGCAGTCGCCCGGCGCGACGCCGTTCCACCGGTTCGCGCTCCTGGAGGTTATCGCCGACCACGCGGGCGCGACGCTCCACCCGCTCGCGGGGTACAAGGGACAGGAACCGGTCGGCCTCTTCCCCGTCTTCGTCGTGCGGAAGGGTCCCGTCGCGACGGCGTTCTCGCCGCCGCCGAGCCTGAAGATCACCTACCTGGGCCCGACGCTGCTCAACGTCGCGAAGCTGAAACCGAGCAAAGCGGAGCGTCGCAATCGCCGGTTCGTCGAGGGCTGTCTCGACTACGTCGACGAGCAGTTCGGCCCGCGCTACGTCCACGTTCGGACGCACACGCGCTACCGCGATACGCGCCCGTTCACGTGGAGCGGCTACGAGTCGACGTCGAACTTCACCTACGTCGTCGACCTGTCGGACGGGCCGGACGCGCTGTTCGACCGGTTCAGCCGCGACGCACGCAAGAACGTCCGCGACGCCCGGGACGCCGACTGCGTCGTCGAGGAACGCGGCGTCGACGCCGCCCGCACCATCGTCGACCAGGTGCGCCAGCGACACGAGGAACAGGACGAGTGGTACCCACTGACGACCGACTTCGTCACCGACCTGTACGAGCGGGCGCCCGAGGGCGTCGTCCGCCCGTACGTCTGTGAGGTCGACGGCAGGACCGTCGGCGGCTCGCTCACGCTCGAACACGGCGACACGGCCTACGGGTGGCAGGGCGTCGTCAAACCCGACGTGGACCTCGACGTCAACGACGTCATCCACTGGCGCATCATCAACGACGTCGTCGACCGCGGCGTCACGCGCTACGACCTCGTCGGCGCGAACGAGCCGCGCCTCTCCCGGTACAAGTCGAAGTTCGCGCCGACGCTCGAGACCTACGAGGGCCTGGAGAAGTCCAGTCCGGGCATGTCGCTCGCAGCGAAGACGTACAAGCGCCTCCGCTGAAACCAACTTCTGCTGACAGTTTCGGCCGCGGCCGCGTCAAAAAGAGAGTTTCTCGCGTTCGGTCGACCGTCAGTCTTCGTCGATCCGGTCGATCTGGTCGACCCACTGTTCGATGTGCGGGTCGCCGCGATACTGGACGGTTCCGTCGTCGGCGTCGTACTCGACGACTTCCGCGTCGTCGAGTTTCGGCAGGTGCGTGTGGTGGAGCGAGGACCGGAGGTACGTCCGGTTGGACGACCCCTCGCCGCCGTCACCGTAGGTCTCCTCGATGGCGTTGACGATGTCGTCGATACGATGTGTGGCGTTGGGCTCGTCCATCAGCGCACGCATGACTGCCCGACGGCGTTCCGGCGCGAGTAACCGAAGAACCGAACTCGGAAGTCGGTCTGGCACGTCGCGTTGCGCCGTAGTATCCTGACCCATTGGAACCTCCTCAGAGACGACGGGGTATTGTTATGACGCCTTTTTCGAGGTGGTAATGCTGGCTTATCACCACCCGAGATCGCCACGGAAGTGCCGTCATTCGCGTCACATTCTTCGTCTGCCCTCACTCGAAGCGACCGTGTTACGGACTACCGAGAAGCTGGACGAATCGCGGACGGGCGAGTCGAAATCAGCCCATAGCGCCGCACGAATTCGAATAACTGAGTTATAACAATAGGGGTGGCTCGCCTGTACCCCACTGGGGAAGTCGGCTATCGCTTCCCTGCGCGATGTGACTGCCCACCCCAGCACGCTCTCACCCCACCCTGAATCCCACCCCAAGTGCCCCTTTTTACCGCTCTTTCGTGTCCGCGACTGCGCTCACGATAACCGGTTCCACCCCATCCAGGGCTGGGGTGAGAGCGTGAATCCCCACCGCGTCCGTCCAATTCCGTCACGTGTTCGTGGATTTCCCGTCCCGACTCGCGTCACTTGCGAGCGTCAGTCGTGGCTTAGCGTCCAGTAATATTCGCCAGTTGTACTGAACAGTGAGGCGCGCTTAATAGGTGGTGTCCCTCTGTGTCGGGCACGACGTTCGCAGCGATGTGGTCAGTGCGCTCGGTCCAGGTCGACCGCAACCGACAGCGACGCCCCGTTCCGTCTACCCGCGAGGTGTCGCCTCGCACTCGCCGAGCGAGACGTGGACGCGAGCGCTCCACGACGGTCTCGGGGCACACGCAACCGTGCGGGCCGGGGCCGAGGGCGCACGTGGCCGATCGACCGCGACCGCGAACGTACACAGGAGGAACATCGACGATGGAAGGCACTACACAACGGAGAGTCGAACTGTACGTCCGCTCGCTCGCCCCGTGCGGAACGAGCACCGAACAGAACGAGGTCGTCGAGCGACTGCACGACCTCGACCGGCGCGACGTCGTCGACGACGTCGACCTGACGGTGTGGGGTGACGCCGTCTGTCTCGACGGGGCCAGCGCGACCGTCGGGACGGGCAGGCAGGTCGCCGACCGCGTCCGGGAGTTCTACGGCTGGTGTGCGGACGGACCGACGTCGCTCGACCCGTTCTTCACCTGGTCGACGGTCGAGTCGTCGCTCTCGGGCGACTCGTTCCGGCGCGTCGTCCTCCCCCAGCGGTGTCTCGCGCTCTACGACGACGGGCAGTTGCTGGAGGTGTATCCCCGGCAGGTCGATGGCACAGTGGAGTCGCTGGCGGACGGCGTCCGGTCGCTCGAGTCGGCCGCGAACGGAAACGCGGACCCGTCGCTCGCCTTCGAGGAGGTCTAGCCGGCGCTGAGGATGGTGAGGACGTTGAGCGTGACGGCGATTCCCTGTGGGAGCGCCAGGCCCCCCATCGCGGCGACGCCGTAGCGCCGCCCCAGGACGTGCCAGATGATCGCGACCCAGGAGACGGCGACGAGTTTGAGCCCGACCAGCCCGGCGACCCCGTAGTGCGAGAGGACGGCGAGGACGAACGGGTTCTGCTCGCGCAACCCGATCCCGAGCCCATAGACGGTCGTCACGAGGTCGCCGAGGACCGCGGCGGCGCCCAGGGCACAGACGGCGCCGACGACGGGTGTCGTCGTCAACACCCCCCAGCCGGACCGGTCCGGGCGGGAGTCGTTCGTCGCCTGCTGCGTCGTGGCGTGGTCCGCCTGAACTGGGTCGGGCATCGGTGGATAGCGCAGAGATCGCGCGTTCGGACCGACGGGAGACGTCCGTTTGGTTACTCAGTCGCTATCCGGGAGTACACTCGCCATAGGACGGGAGGGCGCCCGGATGGGCGCCGAGCACTCCTGTCGCGCCGGCTCGTCGCCACCGGTGGGTACGCCCTTCCTACGACCGATCCGGGACTGTCGGGCGATGGCCCGCACGGCCCTGACTGGACCTATCCAGACGGGTCCCGTCACCGCCACCTGACGGGGCGTGACGGGCGGACCTCTATATGTAGTATCGATTATGCATGTAAAATACCGAGACTGAACCGACACGTTCTGGCTCGCGGCCCGCACGGGTGGACGCCTACCGACGACGGGCCACGTCGAGGGCCGCCACGGTTGCGCTAACGGGCCATATCGACCGCAGCAGCGCCCGATCGACACCCTCTGCCGGGAGGGAAATCCCGATCTGTTCGCTCATCGGGTGGACAATCCCTGTCTGATCGCTCCGTCTGCTGTGGGTGGCGCTTCCGACATTTCGAACCGAACTCCGGTCTCATCGTCGTTCTGGGGTCGTTCCACGACGACGGACGCTGCCGGAGCCGTCGTCGGTCCCGCGCCACAGAACGTCAGACCTATCGGTTTCTAGAGTAATGGGTGGTTCTGACAAACGTGCTAGTAAGTGTCAACCACGGGGCGATCTGGGAGCAGCGCCCGTTCGCTAGTGACTGGTCGCGGCGTCACTCGATATCGATGGGGACGCCGTCGGTGGCGGTCGTCGGAGCGACGGTGCGGTCGTCGTGGTCGTAGTCGAGGAGTCCCGCGTCGTCGAGTTTCGGGAGGTGGCGGTGGTGCAGGGAGACGTGAACGTCGTGGACAGTCGACTCCGGGACGGTCATCACGGCGACGTCCGCCTCCTGGGCGGCGACGTCCTGTGCCAGCCGCTCGACAGGGACTGGGGAATCGTAGCCCCCCATGATCGAGACGACGCGACGACGCCGTTCGGTGGTGAGTACGTCGAACAGTTCGTCGACGGACGATTCGTCGGTCGCGACCGATCGGACGTCGGAGTTCGTGGGTACAGTGTTGCTCATTGTTGCTCTCGTCCACACCCATCGCGTGGTGTACCTGGGTAGAGAACAGACGGGGAGGTAAGCCCTCCCCGTAACTAATTAGGTATGCTATGACGGCAGAAACCAACTGGAAACTACTTCGTGAATACGTCGCAGTCTCCCGGTTTTCTCGAGTACGATCGAGTGATCACTGCTCGATGTCATCGGCCATCGCCACCGCTCCACCAGCGGTCGCGACCACCCCCGAAGCGACCGATTCGCTCGCCTGCCACGGCCATGCTTACCGCGTCTAACGTCCGACTACGACGGCGAACGATCGACCAGTTATACTGATACCATCGGAGTAGCGCCGGATGGCTCCCCGGAGCCAAGAGTACCTATGTCACAGCAAAACCCTCAGTTCCAGCCGGGAGCACAGTTCGAGCATCAGCAGACGGGCGGACAGCAGTCGAGCGGCCAGCGAACGAGCGGACAGCAGACGGGCAGTCAGCAGATGGGTGGCCAGGGGATGGGCGGACAGCAGATGCAGGGACGCCTCTCTGCCCAGCAGCGGAGCGCGCTCACGAACGTCACCCAGGCCATCGAAGTGTGTGAGTGGTGCGCCGACCAGTGCGTCCAGGAGGCCGACCCCAGCATGATAGAGTGCATTCGCCTGTGCGAGGACGTCGCGGAGCTGGGCGAGACGGTGCTGGCGCTGGCCCCGCGCAACTCGCGGTACACCCAGCCGATCGTCCAGGCGTTCCAGCAGGCGCTGCAGGCGTGCGCCCAGGAGTGCGGCCGCCACCAGCACGCCCACTGCCAGGAGTGCGCGCAGGTCCTCTCGCAGGTGAGCCGGGCGACACAGCAGCTCCAGCAGCAGCCCCCGCAGATGGCGCGGCAGTAACGGGCCGGGAGCGCCCCCTCAGCCGCTCAGTCCGGCGTCCCTCTCGACCCCAACCAGGCCCCGAGCGTGATTCCGTAGATCACGTGGCTCAGGTGAAAGATCAGCGCCTCGTCGGGGTCCAGGTCCTCGTCCAGCAGTCCACGCAGGAGCACTTGCTGCCCGAACGCCGACAGGAAGAGGCTGTAGCCGACCGCGGTGACGACGCCGCGCAGTTCCGCCTGTGCCTCGGACGGCCGAGCGACGTCTGTTCCGGCGAGTCGCGATCCCAGTATCGCGTACGCGACGCCACCGCCCGCGCCGTAGAGCAGGTGCAACAGCAGCGCCGGGAGCGTCGCGCTGCCCGACCCGTCCCTGTGCACGTACCGCCGCCAGAACTCGTCCGTCGGCGGGAGCGATCGACTGATCGGCAACCTGAACGCCGTCATGACGACCGTCGCGACGAGCCCGCCCGCGGCGCCGATCCGGACCCGCCGTAGTAGCTCCCGTCGGCCGCTGTCGTCGTCGATTTCGCGACGCTGCTCGTCTTCGGTCGGCCTCGATCGGATCATTCGTCAGGAGAAACGGGCGCCACTCATTAATCTCCTGTCACGAACTCCCGGGGTTCTGTCCCGCTGCACGCGATGGATGCCCCCGGACCACGTCGGGCGATAGCGACTCGTCGTCGGCGCCTATCGCGCTGTGCGGGAGTAGCCGGTGCCATCCGGTATCGTTCCCGCCGGGAGCGAGCGAACGCGCCGTCCTGGCCCGCGACCGGCGGCGTTCGTACCGGCCCCCTTCCACTCTGACGGGCGTTTTAACGGGGTGTTGCGGCGGTAACGACGATTCTAGACCTGCTGAACTGACGCCATCACTTTAACGACTACCCGCGTTGCGCCCACTGGGATCGACGGACCGATCCCGGGATGGCGGGCGCCCGCCGGGCGTTCCGCTGTCGGGCTTGCCGATATCGAGCCCTTCGTTCGAGCCGTCCGTCGCGAACCGGCACACAGCAACAGGTGACAAACTATGAGTTATCAAGGCAACCAGAACCAGTTCGGTCAGCAAGGACAGGAACGACAGACACGACGGAGCGGTCAGCAACAGGCCGGCCAGCAGCAGGGCGCCCCGGGTCCGTCGGGTGGGCCGTCCGAACACCAGGAACAGCCGTCCGCACGCGGGCAGGGTGGCCAGTTCGCCGGCGGACAGCAGGCCCAGCAGCCACAGCAACAGCCGCAGCAGTCCCAGGGCCAGCAGCCACACCAACAGCCGCAGCAGTTCCAGGGCCAGCAGATGCAACAGCCACAGCAACAGCGCCAGCAGGCCCAGCAACCGCAACACCAGCAGATGCAACAGCCGCAGGCCCAGCAGCCACGGTCGCAGCAGCCCCAGAGCCAGCAGATGCGACAACCACAGTCGCAGCAGCCCCAGAGCCAGCAGATGCGACAGCCACAGTCGCAGCAGCCCCAGGCCCAGCAGACGCAACAGCGCCAGCAACCGCAGCGCCAGCAGATGCAGCAACCACAGTCCCAGCAACCGCAGCGCCAGCAGGCTGGGCAACAGCCCATCCAGCACCAGCTCCAGGGCCAGCAGAGTCAGGCCCCAGGGCAGCAACAGCCGCTCGGCCAGCAGCAGGGCTTCCAGGGGACCCGGGGCGGCGGGGACCAGGGCACTCAGGACCAGCGCCACTCTCAGCAGTTCCGACAGCGGATGCACGACCTGGCCGAGCAACGGTCGCGTGACCCGGAGACCGGCCGGTTTCTCTCGAGGCAGCAGCAGGGCGGCGATCAGCAACAGCGCCGGGAGTCACAACAGCAGAACCAGCAGCAACCCCAGCAACAGAGCCAGCAGCAGCCCCAGCAGCAGGGTGGCCAGCAACTCCTCCAGCGTTCGGAACGACAGGGCCAGAGCCAGCACAGCGCTCACCAGTTCTGAGCGGCCGGAGTAACGCACGGGCCGTTCCCCGACTCCCCACGGGTCGCAGAGACGAGGCGCCGCTCGCTGTCGGTCTCTTCCTCGACTCGTTCACTGGGGCGAACGGCGTTCGACAGAAAGGGACGACAGTTCCGATCCGGCCAAGCCGGTGTTACGCCCGGATGAGCGTGGACGGCTGTCACCGTATTTACGCGTCGAGCCCGTATCCGTATTCGGAGGATCGACAATGAGCGACAGCGACGCATACGACGACCGAACCGAGGTGCGGGACCGCGACGACGACGACCGCACCGACGATTACGACGCGCGCGGCGTCGACACGAACCCGGGAGAGCAGGGCAAGTGGATATCGGCCCTCGTCGCACTGCTCGGTCTGTGGCTCGTCGTCGAGCCGTTCCTGTTTGAGATGACAGTGGCGAACTTCTGGAACGACATCATCGTCGGCCTGGCACTGATCGCGCTCGGGGCCTACAACTACTATCGACGCGCGGACGAGCGAGTCGGCAGCGTCGGGGTCGGCGTGTTCGTCGCGTTGCTCGGCCTGTGGCTTATCGCCGTGCCGTTCGTGTTCGGAATCGACGGCGGTGCCAGTGATGCGACCGGTGCGACCTTCTGGAACGACATCGTCGTCGGTGCGCTGGCGCTGATCCTCGGGGCCTACAGCGCGTACGAGGCCCGCGACACCGACGTCGCACGGCCCGCGCGGACGTAGCAAACCGGCAGAACGAACGCCGACGCAACGCGCAGGCCGCCGGCGAGGCGGGCTCGTTCACTCGGCCCAGTCGATATTTTTCGTCAACTGCGTGAGCCGGAAGGTGACGAGGTGGTACCGCGTCACCATCGCCGAGAAGGCCCCCATCGCCACGCAGAACGCCAGCGCGAACAGGACGGAGCCGTCGTTGAGGAAGCTGTTGAAGAATTGGAGCAGGCCGAAGACGATCGGTCCCACCGTGAACAGACCGGTCCTGACCGGATGGGTTCGGACCATCCTACCGAGGTAATCCCTTTCGCGTCGTGCCATTATGCTCCTGTTTACGGCAGGCGTAAAAACAGCTTCGGTCAGGCCGACCAGTGCGCGCAGCGACACGTCGCTGGAAAGGCGAGCTTAGCGAACCACCCTTTTAATCGTCGCCAGGAGTCGAGTCCGGGGCGTCGGGGTCCGACGGCCGGCCGGGCGGGTCGCGTTGCGTGACGTCGCCGAGGTCGATAGCCGCCAGCGGGTCGGTCGCCGGCGTCTCTAGCACCGCCCCGTCGACGTCGAACCGCGACCCGTGACACGAGCAGTCCCACGACCGTTCGCCGTCGTTCCAGGACACCTGACAGCCCATATGCGTGCAGACGGCCGACACCGCGTGAACCCCGCCGTCGTCGTCGCGATACACCGCGACTGGATCGCTCTCGCTCTCGAAGACGTCGGCCTCGCCGGGGCCGACCGAATCGAGGTCGACGGCCGGACGTTGCCTGACGAAGTCCGTCGCGAGGTGGGTCATCGAGTGGGCGTTGTGCGAGACGAGTTCCGTCTTCGAGGCACTGGCCCGCAGTCTGGTCGGCGTGTACACTTCCTCCCAGGGATTCTCCCGACCCGTGATCAGGTCGGCCAGCAGGATGCTTGCGGCGGTGCCGTTGGTCATCCCCCACCCGCCGAAGCCGGTCGCGACGTAGACGTTGCTGGTCCCCGGGCCGGCGGGGCCGACGAACGGCACGCGGTCCACCGACCGGTAGTCCTGCGTCGACCATCGGTACTCGACCGAATCGACGTCGAAGTGCTTGCGGGCCTGGGCTTCGAGCCGTTCGTACCGCGTCTCCGTACTGCCGCCCTCGCCCGTGCGGTGGTTCTGGCCGCCGACGAGGACCATCGGCCCGTCGCTGTCCGGGTAGGGCCGAACGGAGAAGTAGGGGTCGTATGGCTGGTAGTACATCCCTTCGGGCGCGTCCTCGTTCAGGGTCGCCGCGACGACGTAGGAGCGTTTCGGGGTCAGCCGCGCGAAGTAGACGGCGTCGTCGCGGATGGGGAAGTGGGTCGCGAGGACGACGTCGTCGGCCGTGACGGTTCCCCGATCCGTCTCGACGGAACAGGGGCTCCCGCCCGAGACGTCCTCGACCGTCGTCTCCTCGAAGACGTGGCTGCCGTCGCCGGGGACCTCCTGGGCGAGTTCGAGCAGGTAGTTACGGGGGTGGAAGTGGGCCTGGTCGGCGACGCGGACCGCGCCGCCGACGTCGTAGGGCAGGTCGGTCTCCTCGACGAACGACGCGTCTAGGCCCGCCCGCCTGGCGGCCTCGACCTCCGCCCGTATCTCGCGCCGGTGCTGGCGGTAGTCCGGGTCCTCCGCCCGTTCGGGAGTGTACGTGTACGCCGGTGCGCGCTCGAAGTCGCAGTCGATGCCGTGCTCGTCGACCGTCGCTTCGACGTCGTCTATGGCCGCCTCGTTGGCCTCGGCGTACAGGCTGGCCTGCTCCTCGCCGACGTGTTCGGTCAGGTAGTCGTAGATCAGCCCGTGTAACGCCGTGACCTTCGCAGTCGTGTGCCCTGTCACGCCCAGCACGATCCGGTCGCGTTCGAGCAGCGCGACCGACTCGCCCCGCTCTTTCAGCTTCAGGGCCGTCGTGACGCCGACGATGCCGCCGCCGACGACGGCGACGTCGACGTCCAGGCCGCCGTCGAGCGGGTCGTAGTCCGTCGATTCGGACCGGTCTATCCAGATCGGTTCGTGCGTTCCCCGGGGGTCGTCGCGGGATGGTGTGTCAGCATTCATCAGTGGTCTCTGGCGCCGCCGCTCGCGGTCGCCCCGACCGTCGCTGGTCGGCGGCCGCACGGTCCGTCGTTCGATGCCCCTGTACGGTCGCCCGGAGCGCCATTGAAAGTTGACCCGGCCGTCGCAGGGGCCTTTTCGGGTACACTGTGAGCGTCGGCCCCGAGCCGACAGTATAAGTGTGAGGCGCCCGTCATTTCGGCCGTATGCTTCGCGCAAGCCAGGGTCTCCCGGAATGGGGTGATCGGTCGCCGTGTCGCTGAGTCTCGGTGGCAGCGGCGGTCGCGTCACGTCGGTGCTGCGCGCCATCGTCGCGGAGTTCAAGCAGGAGAACATCAGCTTCATGGCCGGCTCTATCGCGTACTACGCGTTCGTTTCGATGTTTCCCCTGCTGTTGCTCGCGCTGCTGGTCGCGTCCGTCGTCGGCGGCCAGCAGTTCGCCGACGCCGTCATCGGGCTGACCCAGCAGTACCTGACGCCCGTCGCCCAGGGGATGGTGACCGACTCTATCACCCAGGCCAGTAACGTCGCCAGCTTCTCGATCATCGGGATCGTGGCGCTGCTCTGGTCGGTGCTGAAGGTGTTCCGCGGCCTCGACGTCGCGTTCTCGTCGCTGTACCACTCGCCGGGGAAGAACGGCATCCTCGACCAGGTGAAAGACGGCGTCATCGTCCTCGGCGGTATCGTCGTCGCGGTCGCTGCGATGGTGGCCGCCGGCGTCGTCGTCAGATTCGTCCCCGATGTCCCGTACATCGGCGCGTTGAGTTTCGTGTTCCTGATCCTGGCGTTGACCATCGCTTTCCTGCCGATATACTACGTCTTCCCCGACGTGGACGTCTCCGTCCGCGACGTGATTCCCGGGACGGTCGTGGCGGCCGTCGGGTGGGCGCTGCTCCAGAGCCTCTTTCGCGTGTACACGACGTACTCCTCGACGGGCGAACTGTACGGCGCCATCGGCGGCGTCATCCTGCTGGTGACCTGGCTCTACTTCGGCGCGCTCGTCCTGTTGCTCGGCGTGGCGGTGAACGTCGTGCTCGCCGGCCAGTCGGAAGCGGCCAGACCGACGCCGAACCCGGAGGGGAATCGCTCGCCAGAATGACCCACCCCACGCGCGCACCGTGACTGATCCGGCCCCGTAGCATCGATGGACGACGCCCCCGAGGACAGGTGCGGCTACGAGTACAGCGTGAGCACGCTCCACGACATCGGCGACTCCTGTTGCTGGCGGGCCACCTGGAACGACGAGGAACGCTGCGTCTGGCACGCGACCGGGGGCCCGAAGTTTCGCGAGGACTTTGCGGCCCAGGCTCCGGAGGGGTCGGAGCGCCTCGACGGCGCGCAGGTCGACACGGCCGACCTCGACGGCGTCGACTGGTTCGAGGGCTGTTCCCTGATCGGCGCCGAGTTCAGGCACGTCGACCTCCGCGAGGCGTCGCTCGGGGGCGCGGACCTGCGCGAGTCGACGCTAGACAACGTCGACGTCCGTCGGGCCGACCTGTCGGGGGTGAACGTCGAGAACGCGTCGATACGGACCTGTGACCTGCGCGGCGCCGACTTCCGGCGCGCCCGTTTCGACCAGACGGTGCTCTCGGACGTCCGCATCAACCGCGACACCAGGTTCGGCGACGCCGTCGTCTACGAGGCGGAACTCGACGCCGCCGCGGACATGCTCACGTTCGAGGAGAACGCCCAGGCGGCCGTCTGGGCCTACCGCGAGATCCACGAGATCCACGAGAGTAACGCGCTGCCGTACGAGGCGCGCCAGTACTACTTGAAGGGCAAGGACGTCCGCCGCCGCCTCGCCTGGGAGTCCGGTCACCGGGTGCGAGCGCTGATGGCCGAGGGCGCCCGCTGGATCACGGGGTATGGCATGAGTCCGTGGCGCGTCCTGGCGACTGCGGCGACGATCATCGTCGTCTCGGCGTTGCTCTACCCGATTACCGGCGGGCTGGTGGAGACGGTCAGCGGCGCCAGTGGTGAGGCGGAATCGATCACCTGGTCTATCGACGACCCCGAAACGGCGCCGCGATTCGTCCTGATCGAGGCGTTCTACAAGAGCCTCTACTTCAGCATCGTCACGTTCACCACGCTGGGATACGGCGACGTCCGCCCGGTCGGCGACTTCGCCCGGGGGCTGGCCGGCGTCGAGGCGTTGCTCGGCCAGTTGCTCGTCGCCGTGCTTGTGTTCGTACTCACGCGGCGGATAAGCTGACGCGCTGACGCGGCGATTCTCGGCAACGGCGAACTTGTCCCTGTGCCAACCTTTTAGTCTCGCCCTCCCGTATCTCGAGTCGGTATGACTGCCGTCAAAGTAGTCAAGGTTCTCGGGACGTCACCGGAATCGTGGAACGACGCCGCCGACGAGGCGGTGCGAGAGGCGAGCCAGACCATCGACGACATCCGCGGCATCGAGATAGAGGACCAGACGGCGAAGGTGGAAGACGGCGAGGTCACGGAGTACCGGGCCACCGTCGAGGTCGCCTTCCCCGTCCACGAGGAACAGACCGCTCAGTGACCGCCATTGACTGCGTCGGATCGACGGTCAGCGGCGGCCGCTGGCACGGCTAACTGCCGACACTGATCCATGAGCACTGACCAGGAGATCGAGGCGGAGGCACCGGAGGGGGACGTCGACGAGGACGCCATCGCGGCCCTGCTCGGCGACCGGGTGATCGGGACGGACCACCACGAGAACGCGCCGGCGTTCGTCGTCGGCCCGGACCACGTCGCCGACGTCCTGCGGACGCTGAAGGAACAGGCCGGCTTCGACCACCTCTCGCTTCTCACGCCACAGGAGTACGAGGACCGCTTCGAGAGCATCTACCACCTCACGAGTTACGAAGACCGGACGCGCGAGGTGTCTATCGTCGTCCCCTCCAGGAAGGAGGATCCCCGGAACCAGTCGGCGACGTCGGTGTTCAGCACCGCCGGCTGGCACGAGCGGGAGGCCTACGACCTGGTCGGCATCGACTACGAGGGCCACCCGGACCTGCGACGCATCCTCCTGCCGGAGACCTGGCAGGGCCACCCCCTCTCGCTGGACTACGACCAGCAGCAACCGCAGGTCGTGACGCTGGCCGAGCACGGCGAGGGGCTGACGTCCGGCGGCACCGCCCAGGCCGAGGTGACCGGCCAGAACGAGGGCTCCGGCCAGATGTTCATCAACATTGGCCCCCACCACCCGGCGACCCACGGCGTCCTCCACCTGGAGACCAGGCTCGACGGCGAGCAGGTCGCCCACGTTGAACCCGACATTGGCTACCTCCACCGCTGTGAGGAGCAGATGTGCCAGCAGGGCACCTACCGCCACAAGATCATTCCCTACGCCGACCGCTGGGACTACACGGCGAACATGCCCAACGAGTGGGCGCCCGCCCGGGCCATCGAGGACCTGGCAGACATCGAGGTACCCGAGTACGCCCAGGTGCTGCGGACGATGGCGACGGAACTGGGCCGGATGCTCGGGCACTTCCTCGCGCTGGCGACGTACGCGCTGGACATCTACGGTGACTTCACGGCCATCTTCCAGTACGGCATCCGCGACCGGGAGACGGTCCAGTCCATCCTGGAGGACCTGACCGGCCAGCGGATGATGTTCTACTACTTCCGGGTCGGCGGCGTCGCCTGGGACCTTCCCACCCCGCGCCAGGAGTTCATCGACAAGGTGCGCCAGTTCATCGACGAACTCCCAGGCCGCCTCGAGGAGTACCACCACCTCATCACGAATAACGAACTGTACCAGATGCGGACGGTCAACACGGGCATCCTCGAACCCGACGTGGCGAAGGACTACGGCGTCACGGGCCCGGTCGCCCGCGCCTCCGGCGTCGACTACGACGTCCGTCGGGACGACCCCTACGGCTACTACGACGAACTCGATTGGGAGGTCGCCACCGCCGACGGCTGTGACAACTACGCGCGCCTGCTCGTGCGGATGCACGAGGTCGAGGAGTCCGCCCGCATCGTCGACCAGTGCCTGGACCTGCTCGCGGACTGGCCGGAGGACGAGCGCACCCTCCAGTCCAACGTCCCGCGGACGCTCAAACCCGAGTCCGACTCGGAGACCTACAAGGCGGTCGAGTCCGCCAAGGGCGAGATGGGCGTCTACCTTCGGAGCGACGGGACCGCCAGCCCCGCCCGGTTCAAGATCAGGAGCCCCTGCTTCCACAACCTCTCGGCGCTCCCCGAGATGGCCGAGGGCGAGATGATCCCCGACCTCATCGCCGCCGTCGGCAGCCTCGACATCGTCCTTGGGAGCGTCGACCGGTAGTAGGATGCTCCGAACGGAGTGAGGAGCATCTTACAGACGAACGGCGAGCGAAGCGAGCCGTGAGTCGGCCCGCTTCCTCGCCGCCACCCACTGCTTCACCCACTGCTTAACAACGATATCACTGTTAACCACTGCGTCGTCGGCTTTGCTCCAGCAAGTTACCAGTCGCTCCGGTCGGCGTGCCGGACCGGCGGACGCGACGCTGTCTTTCGGTGTGACTGCGGCGAAAAGGGGGGAACGAATGTGACGGAATCGTGGGGGTCGGGGTGGCGCGCTTACTGGTTGCTGGTCTCGTGCTGGCCGTAGCCCTGTGACTGACGCTCGCTCAGGCCGCGGCCTTCTTCGTCGCCGGTATGGCGCTGCTGGTAGCGGCTCTGCTGGCCGCCGGAGTGCTGCGTCAGGGACTGATCGCCCTGCTGTGTCTGGTGGCCGGGCTGCTGGTGGTGTCCGGACTGCTGGTGGTGTCCGGACTGCTGGTGGTGTCCGGACTGTTGCTGGTTGCTCTGTTCGCGCTGGCCGCCCTGCTGTGTCCCGTGCCGGGTCCGGTGGCCCTGGGAACTCTGTTGCTGGCCGCCACCCTGATGGGATAGCTGGCCGCGCTGGTCCTGGGCTCGGCCCTGTCGGGGCTGGGCGTTGCCGTGGCCCGTCTGGTGTCCCTGGTTCATCTGGTCACCCTGGCCCTGATGGCGCTGTCCCTGCTGCTGGTGCTGTCCGGTCTGGTGCTGGTGGCGCTGGCCCTGCTGCTGGTGCTGTCCGGTCTGGTGCTGGTGGCGCTGTCCCTGCTGGCCCTGCTGGTGGTGACCGTGCTGGGAACGGCCCTGGTGACCCTGCTGGGCGAGTTCGTCGTGACTGAGCATCTCACCGATCTGCTGGCCCTGGCCGCCATGCTGTTGCTGGCCGCCCTGGTGCCCCTGATGTCCCTGGCCGCCCTGCTGTTGTCCCGGTTGGTGCTGCCCGGTCTGCTGATGGCCCTGTTGCTGGTGCCCGGTCTGGTGTCGCTGACTCTGCTGTTGCTGGTGTCCCTGCTGGGGCCGACCCTGGCCTCGCTGGGGCCCCTGATTCTGCCAGTCGCTCTGACCGAACTGGGCCTGTCCCTGCTGGTGGCTCGACTGCTGGCCATGCTGCTGCCCGGACTGCTGGCCCTGCTGGTGCTGTCCCTGGAACGGGTCCTGGCCGTGTTGCTGGTCGTGCTCCTGTCCTCGACGCTCGTCGTGTGGTGTGTGCTGATTCATGGGAAACTGTCGGTGGGACGTATCCGTTCGCCGGGTGCCGTCCGAGCCGGAACTCGCGGTCGGAGCTCCGCGTCGGTCGGTGCCCGGCGGCGGTACGCCGCCAGACGATGGCGGGACCGTCGTCCGTTCGTGGGCTGGGCCCGACGACGTATTGTTACAGGCCCCTTAGCTCTCGGCCCGCTCACGCGCCTCGGTTGACCGAATCTACCGGGCGAAATGGACGACCGGTAGCCACCGACGTCCGCGTCCGTTCGCCTTTCCGGCCGGGTGGCGGACGGCGCATCGATGCGGTGGGGGTTTCGATAACGGAGTAATCGCTCGCCGTCTGGCGATAACAATCGATTACTGGCTGGAGAAGACGTCGGTGACGGTGCGGTGTGTGCCGGGTTACGGACGTGGCGTTCGACCGAGGCTGACCTCGCCGGCGTCGGCGTCGAACTCGACGATGCCGTACTCGTCGAGGACCGGCAACTGGCCGTGGTGGAGCCAGGTCTGGACCCGGCGCTGCACGTCGTCGCCCACGTCCTCGGGAGCAGTCCCCGTGATCCGGGCCACGACGCGCCTCGCTAGCACCGGTTCTCCGACTGACTCGCCTTCTTCACGGAGGATGTCGAGGAGGTGCCGGCAGTGGGGGTCGTCGAGCACGTCCTCGAGTTCTTCCGCGGGCGGTCCAGCGGTGTCCGTTCGCTCGTTTCGGCCGAAGCTGTCACCGACGCGCGAGTACATATCTCAGTATTTCGCTCCCATCGTCAAATCCGGGATGCCTAAGGAGATAGGCTATCGGAGAATCGCACGACAGCGCCGCTACAAATCCGTATCAAGGGGGAGGTAGTCGACGATCACTCGCCCAGCAACGAGCGAGTACCTGTGAACTGCGCCTGGCACACCCCGTCGAGGGCGCAAATCGACTTATAACTAAAGTGGGTCCCCCGCAAATCCGTGTATGGCACTCGTCGAGTCCATCATCGGCTTCGTCGTCAGTTTGCTCATCGGTGCGGCCGGGATCTACCTGGGCGCGAGTCTCCTCACCGACGTCGAGGACTACACCTACGCCATCGTCACGGCGCTCATCGCGTCGCTGGTCTGGTTCCTCGTCGCGGCGTTCCTCGGCTGGATCCCGCTGCTCGGGGCACTGCTGGCGCTACTCGCGTATATCGCCGTGATCAACTACCGCTACCCCGGCGGCTGGGGCGAAGCCATCGGCATCGCCCTGATCGCCTGGGTCGCCACCATCGTCATCCTCTACGTGCTCGCCCTGCTGGGCATCACGTCCTTTTCGGCCATCGGCGTTCCCAGCGCCTGATCGACCCGCCTCGGTTCGAGGTGGGACCGCTGCCGAAAGACGGTGAATTCAGGAGTCGACCGCCTCTTCGGTGGTCGGCGCGATGCGGTGGGTGCGCAGCTGTGCGACCGGGCGGCCGGATCGGTTCCCGGCTAGAGTCGGGGTGACTGGCTCTTGATCGTCTCGCCGGCCTTGCTGAGCTCGCTGCCCAGGAGGACGAGGATGTCGTCGAGCGTGATGATTCCCTGGAGGGCGCCGCTGTCGTCGACGATCGGCAACCGGCGGATACCCTCGTCGCTGAGCTGCTGGAGGGCGTCGAAGACGCTCATGCTCGTCGTGGCAGTGACGAGGTCGCCGCTGACGAGGTCGCCGGCCTGCTTGCTGGCGATGTCGGGCGTGTTCTCCAGCGCGAGGGCGACGCTGCGGTCGGTGACGACGCCGACCGGCTGGTCGTCTTCGACCACGACGACGCTGCCGACGTCCTCCGCGGCCATCTTCGCGACGACCTCCGAAATCTGCGTGTCGCGCTCGGCCGTGACGACGTCCTCCGCGACGATCTCTTCGACCCGGATCGGCCGCATCCGCATCCCGCTACTGCGCGGGGGCTGGCCGCCGGGCTGGGACTGGATGCCGGGCTGGGCCATCTGTGTGCCGCCCTGTTGCATCTGCTGTGGCTGCATCCCAGGGTTCCCCTGTGGCGGGGCGCCCTGGGCGGGCATCTGCGGCGGCATCCCGCCGGACTGTCCCTGTGGTACCCCCTGGGGCGGTCGCCCCTGGGGCATCGGTCCCTGGCCCTGGGGTGGCTGCCCCTGCGGTGGCTGGCTCTGAGGCGGCTGGCCCTGTGGTTGGCCACCCGGAGGCTGCCCCTGTGGTCCCTGCTGTCCGCCCTGCGGACAGC
>Ga0208412_1000553_pt1 | contig 19595 bp, 18 predicted proteins | sample AntDeeMetag02WF4_FD_184758 | JGI IMG/M metagenome (GOLD analysis project Ga0208412, IMG submission 184758) | Saline lake microbial communities from Deep Lake, Antarctica - Antarctic Deep Lake Metagenome 02WF4 (SPAdes) (version 2) | ecosystem: Environmental > Aquatic > Non-marine Saline and... | reverse complement strand
ATTCTGCAAGGCCAGGATCAGACCCTGGAAGGTCCTGATGTCCGGCGAGATATTGGGTTGTGCGTTGTTGGATGAAGCCTTGTCTGTCACAACGTTTGCCTGCTGGTCAGTCTGTGTGTGGCGCCCCGGATTACAGGACGCCCCGAAAAATGAAAACGCGCATTATACGCTGGCTGGTGAGGTATTTCTAAGTGCCAGCCAGACTGTTGTTTTGTCTGGGGTCAATCAGAAGAAGGTGAGGCCCACCTGGAACAGTTTTTCCACTTCCCGGATGCGGGATTTATCCACCAGGAACAGGATGACGTGGTCATCTGGCTGCACCCGGATGTGATCGTGGGCAATGAGCACTTCGTGGTGCCGGACAATGGCACCGATGGTAGTGCCTTGCGGCAGATGGATTTCATCCAGCCGTTTGCCAACCACCTTCGAGGAACGGTGATCCCCGTGGGCGACGGCTTCAATAGCTTCCGCCGCGCCTCTGCGCAGTGAGTGAACGTTTACCACATCGCCCCGGCGCACGTGAGTGAGCAGGCTGCCGATGGTGGTCTGCTGAGGCGAGATGGCGACATCGATATCGCCGCCCTGAATCAGGTCGACGTAATCGGGGTTGTTGATCAGCGTGAGCACCTTGCGGGCGCCCAGTCGCTTGGCCAGCAACGAGGCCATGATGTTGGCCTCGTCATCATTGGTCACCGCGCAGAACACATCGGTGCTCTCAATGTTCTCTTCGAGCAGGATGTCTTTGTTGGCGGCGTTGCCTTCCAGCACGATGGTTTTGTTCAGACGCTCGGAGAGCATCACGCAGCGGTCGTGATCGCGTTCCAGGATTTTGACCTGAAAACGGTTTTCCAGCGAGCTGGCAAGCCGGAAGCCGATGTTGCCACCGCCACAGATAAAGATGCGTTTGTAGGGCTTGGCAAGTGGCTGCAGCTCACTCATGACTGAGCGGATGTGATCGGCGTCGGCAATGAAAAAGATCTCGTCGCCATCTTCGATCATGGTGTCGCCCTGGGGCATGATCGCACGGTCTTTGCGGAAGATGGCCGCCACCCGGGTGTCGATTCTGGGCATGTGAGTGCGCAGGTAAGACAGTTCGTGGCCTACCAGTGGCCCGCCTTTGGTGGCGCGGATGGCCACGAGCCGGACCTGGCCTTTGGAAAACTCCAGAACCTGCAGGGTGCCGGGGTACTCGATCAGCCGGGTGATGTGCTTGGTGACCAGATGTTCGGGGCTGATCGATACGTCGATGGGAAAGCCGCGTAGCTTGTCCGGCTCGGTGGCGGCTTCCCGGTCATAGAACAGTTCCGGTTTGGCCAGATAGGCGCCTGCCCGAACCCGACAGATGGTGGTCGGGGTTTTGTACAGCAGTTTACTGACCTGGCAGGCCACCATGTTGGTTTCATCGCTGTTGGTGACAGCGATGACCATGTCAGCGTCTTCGGCCCCGGCCTCAACCAGGATGGTCGGGTAAGAGGCCGGGCCATGGACGGTGCGGATATCCAGTCGATCCTGAAGTTCCCGAAGGCGAGCACTGTCGCTGTCTACGACGGTGATGTCATTGGCTTCGTTCGCCAGGTTTTCTGCCAGGCTTCCGCCTACCTGGCCGGCCCCGAGAATCAGAATTTTCATGTTTCAGGTCTCTCCAATACGGCATAAAAAAAGCCGTCGTGGTTATCCGGGTCTGGCAGTAGTTGCCGGCCTGCGGTCATATCCCGGCCCCATTCTACATCAAGCTCAACCAGCTTTGCCTGTGTCTGCTGCTTCATGAACCGCTGGATTATGCGGTGGTTCTCCTGGGGGAACACCGAGCAGGTGGCGTACACCAGCCGGCCACCGGGCGCCAGGATATTCCACATCGCTTCCAGCAGCCCCAGCTGGATACCGGCCAGGGGCACTATGTCGGATTCGCGCCTCAGAAGCTTGATGTCCGGATGCCGGCGGATCACGCCGGTGGCGCTGCAGGGGACGTCCAGCAGAATGCGGTCGAAGACAGTGCCGTCCCACCAGTGTTCGGTGTCGGCGGCATCGGCCTGCTGCAGGGTTGCCGTGAGATCCAGGCGCTCCAGGTTTTCCTCGATTCTAGGCAGGCGTTCGGCGGATTCGTCAATGGCCACCACCTCGACCAGCGCGGGTTCGTTTTCAAGGATCGCGCAGGTTTTGCCGCCAGGAGCGGCGCAGGCATCCAGAACCCGTTGGCCGGGCTGGAGGTCCAGCAAGGTGGTGCACAGCTGCGCAGCTTCATCTTGAACGCTGGCAGCGCCATCGGCAAACCACGGTAGCCGGTCTACCGGCACGGGTTGTTCAAGCTGAATGCCGAAAGGGGCGAAGCGGGTGGCCCGGGCTTCGATGCCGGCTTCTTTCAGCAGGTCCAGATATTCATCCCGGCTGAAACGCCGGGCATTGACCCGGAGCGTCATCGGCGCCTGCTGATTATTGGCTTCCAGGATGGCCTGCCAGTCTTGTGGCCAGTTGTGGCGGAGCTTTTCCACCATCCACTCGGGGTGGCTGAAACGGCTGCTGTCATCGGCATGCTCCGGTGCGCCTTCCCTTTCGGCAGCTCGGAGCACGCCGTTGACCAGACCGGTCAGGTGCGGTTTTTCCAGGGCCCGGCAGGCTTCCACGGTTTCATTCAGAACCGCATAAGTGGCCTGTTCGCTGAACCGCAACTGGAACAAGGCCACCAGCATCAAATGATGAACGACCCGGTCGGGTTTACGCAGGGGCTTTTTCAGGCGTCCTTTGAGTTCGCCATCCAGCCGGTGAAACCAGCGACAGCTGCCGTAACAGATCGCCTGCAATTGCGGCCGCTGTTCCGGCGGCAACTGGCTCAACGCGGGTGGCAGGCATTGCGATAGCGACTGACCGTTTTCCACTGCCAGCAGTACGTTGGCAGCAATGGCCCGCAGGGGCAGGGCTTGCTGGGCCATGATCAGTGAAGCTCCTGTTCGGGCATAAGCACCTGTTTGCCGCCGTTGATCAGGTCATTAACGCTCTGGGCCCGGGTGCCTGGGAGCTGCACCCGGGTGACTCGCAGAACGCCGGAACCACAGGCGATATCGATGCCATCTCGTTCACGGCTGAGCACGGTGCCCGGCGTTTTGCCGCTGTCTTTGCTCAGGGCCTGAGCCATGTGAATACGGATGCGCTGGTCGCCCAGGTCGGTAAACGTGCCGGGCCAGGGGTTGAACGCGCGAACCAGGCGCTCAATGTCTGCGGCACTGCGTTGCCAGTCGATATGCCCTTCCTCTTTCGAGAGTTTGTGGGCGTAGCAGGCTTCGTTGTCGTTCTGCGGCTCGGGGCTCAGTTCGCCCGTTGCGAGCTTGTGCAGGGCCTCGACAATGGCCTCCCCGCCGAGCTCAGCCAGACGGTCGTGCAGGCTGCCGCCGGTGTCCTCTGAATGAACCGGGGTGGTGACTTTCAGCAGCATGTCGCCGGTGTCCAGGCCCTCGTCCATCTGCATGATGGTGATGCCGGTTTGCGTGTCGCCGGCGGCGATGGCCCGGTGAATGGGCGCAGCACCGCGCCATCGGGGTAACAGAGAGGCGTGGATGTTCAGGCAGCCTTGGGCGGGGATGTCCAGCACCGCTTTGGGCAGGATCAGGCCGTAGGCGGCGACGATCATCACGTCTGGTTCCAGTGCCGCCAGTTCCTGTTGCGCGTCTTCTGATTTCAGGCTCAGCGGCTGAAGCACCGGAATGCCGGCATCCAGTGCCACCTGCTTGACCGGGCCGGGCACCAGTTTGCGGCCCCGACCGGCGGGGCGGTCTGGCTGACTGTAAACGCCAACAATGTCATGGCCGGTTTTGAGCAGGGCTTTGAGGGCGGTGGCGGCAAAATCCGGGGTTCCGGCAAAAACGATTCGCACGGTGCTGTGGTCTCTGTGGCTGTGGCGTTGAATACGAAAAAACCGGGTCGCAACCCGGTCCTGAAATCCGTTTGAGTGGCAGGGCCTGTCAGGCGCTCTGCTTATGCAGCTTTTCCAGCTTTTTGCGAATGCGGTTACGCTTGAGCTGGCTCAGGTAATCGACAAACAGCTTGCCGTTCAGGTGATCCATTTCGTGCTGGATGCACACAGCCAGCAGGCCTTCTGCTTCCAGTTCATATTCTTCGCCATCGCGATCTCTGGCGGTAATCCGGCAGTGCTCAATGCGTTTTACATCTTCATAGAAGCCGGGCACCGACAGGCAACCTTCCTGCATAGCTTCCAGATCGCCATCCAGAACATCCACTTCCGGGTTGATGAACACTCTCGGCTCGCTCTTGTCGTCCGACAGGTCCATCACGATGATCTGCTTGTGCACATCCACCTGAGTGGCGGCCAGGCCAATGCCGTTGGCATCGTACATGGTCTCGAACATGTCGTCGATCAACGTACGGATGTCGTCTGTTACCTCACCGACGGGCTTGGCAATGGTGCGAAGCCGTGGGTCCGGGTATTCAAGAATCTCTCGTATCATAGGGCTCTTTTCGTCTGACCTGTGTTTGTGAGGCTGCTCCGGCTTTCGGATGCGTGAACTCGATCTCCGAAATTTGACAGGGTGCAGCGCACAATGTCTCTTTAAGGGGTATTATCCGTCAAATCAGCGATTGAGTACAAACTGATCAGTCGATAGCCAAAAACTTTCGAAACGCTTGCACAATCCTGCATGGCGATAAAAGATAACAACACAAAGCCTGAGACTTCTTCTATAGTAACATTTCAGGCTTTAAATCAAGTTCGCGATCAAGGACATGGACAATGAGGAAACTGTTGTACGCTCTGGCAGCATCGGCGCTGCTGTTTGCTTCCTGGGCCCAGGCACAACCGGAGCTGCGGTCTGATCACCCCGAGCGTTACACTGTCGTCAAGGGAGATACCTTGTGGGACATTTCGGCGCGTTTTCTGGACAACCCCTGGTACTGGCCGGAAATCTGGCACGTAAACCCGCAGGTTGCCAATCCACACCTTATCTATCCCGGTGATCAGCTGGCGCTGGTTTATATCGATGGCAAACCCAGAATTACCAAGGTTGCCACCAGTGGCGTGGTGAAACTGTCACCGAAAGTGCGGTCTGAGGCCATTGATACGCCGATCCCTGCGATTCCTCTGGATGCAATCGCCAGTTTCCTGACTGAAACGCGCATCGTAAGTCCTTCGGAAATCAACAGTGCGCCTTACGTGCTTGAAGGCGAAGATGGTCGCATTATCACCGGTGCCGGTGACCGGATATATGCCCGGGGCCAGAAACCAGCTGATCGCGTGGGCATCTTCCGTCGCAGTAAGGAATTTGTAGATCCGGAAACCGGAGAATTTCTGGGGCTGGAGGCTCGCAGTATTGCCCGGGGTAACATCACCGCCGAGAATGGCGATGTACTCACCCTGGAGCTCACCAGTTCCAGCGAAGAGGTGCGCATTGCTGACCGCCTGTTAACCAGTGAAGACCGCCGTCTGACCACGAACTTTGTGCCCAGCGCTCCTGGCGACCAGGTTGAGGGCGAGATGATTGCCGTGGATGGCGGTGTCAGTCAGATCGGCCAGTATGATGTGGTGGCGATCAACCGTGGTAAGCGTGAAGGCGTGGAACCCGGCGACGTTCTGGCGGTTCTCAAGAGTGGCAACATGGTGCGTGACCCGGTCACCAATGAAACCATTGAGCTGCCTTCCGAGCGTGCTGGTTTGCTGATGGTTTTTCAGGCCTATGACAAAATGAGCTACGGCCTGGTGCTTCAGGCCACTCGTTCGCTGGCGGTGGGGGATAAGGTCACCAACCCCTGAATCCACTAAATCGTGCCTGTTGACGGCCGGGCAATGATGCCCGGCCTGCATTTTTCAAGGATGAATCATGTCGGAAAAAGCTTTGCCGTCGTCAATGGCGGCGCAGTGGCTGCTGCTCTCCCTCCTTCCCCGGTTCGGCCTCAGAATTCGTGAACGCGTTGCTGCCAATACCAATCAACTGACCGACATTCTGGCGATGAATCCCGCCACATTGCGGGCCATGGGTGTGGGCCCCGAAGCCGGTGAGGCAATTCTCGCCTGGCAATCGGAAGACACCGGACAACCGGTGGTGCGACAAGCGCTGCAGGTTTTTGCGGAGTGTCAGCGTCAGAACATTGCCCTGATTGGCCAGAGCCATGAGCACTATCCGGAAGCGCTAAAACATATTCACGACGCTCCGCTACTCCTCTATGGGCTGGGCAACACGGCTTTGTTGATTCAGGATCAGATTGGCATTGTGGGGAGCCGGAATGCCACCCGTGCCGGTCTTGATCATGCCCGGCGCTTTGCGGCGGAGCTGAGTAATCGCGGCTTGTTGGTGTCCAGTGGTCTGGCGCTGGGCATTGATGGTGCCGCCCATGCCGGGGCCCTGGACGCCGGTTTCCCGACGCTGGCGGTGATTGGCTGCGGTCTGGATCGTCTGTATCCGGCACAACACCGTAAACTGGCGCACCGGGTGATCGAAAACGGCCTGATTGTGTCCGAGCATCCACCAGGCACTCAGGCCCGGGCCGCTTTTTTCCCGAAAAGAAATCGCATCATCAGCGGCTTGAGCCGGGGCGTGCTGGTAGTTGAGGCTGGCGTAAAAAGTGGTTCGCTGATTACCGCCAGGCTGGCTCTGGAACAGGGCCGGGAGGTGTTTGCCATTCCCGGTTCGGTACACAGCCCGGTGGCGCGCGGTTGTCATCAACTGATTCGCCAGGGTGCCAGGCTGGTTGAGACAGCCGATGATGTTTTGGAAGAGCTGGGAACCTGGTGGACTCTGCAGGCACCCAATGCCAGTGGTGAACCGGTGTCGTCCCTTCCTGATCTGGCCGGGCTGGACCATCGTGAAATCGCGGTATTCGAGGCTTTGGGGTATGATCCCCAATCTACCGATGCACTGAGCCAGGCGACCGGACTGCCAGCAGATCAACTTATGCAGTCCCTGTTATTGCTGGAACTTCAGGGGCTGGTGAATTCTGCGCCCGGAGGCTATCTGAAAATCGCCTGAGCCGTGCATCCTGTCAAGAATCCTACAGGTGTGTGCAACGCGTTATGTTGGCGAAATCCTCTCTGAGCTCATGGCAGCTGCATTGTGCCCGCCGGACCCTGCATGCCGGTGGTGTGATTGCCTACCCCACCGAAGCGGTCTGGGGGCTGGGCTGTGATCCGTGGGATCAGGAAGCCGTCGAGTGTATTCTCGAGCTCAAGCAGCGTCCGATGGAAAAAGGCATGATTCTGGTTGCCTCCTCCATTGAGCAAGTGCGCTTTTTGCTCGACCCTTTGCCCGACGCTCTGCAACAGGAAGCCACCGGGTACTGGCCCGGTCCGGTGACCTGCCTGCTGCCGGATGTAAACCGGCAGATTCCGGAGTGGGTGCGGGGCAAGCATTCCTCCATTGCGGTTAGGGTCAGCGACCATCCAGTGGTCCGTGCCTTGTGTGATGCCGCCGGCATGCCCCTGGTGTCTACCTCCTGCAATCCGGCAGGGCGTCAGCCGGCGCGGAATATCTGGCAGGTTCATCGTTATTTCGGTAACCGGCTGGATCGCATCGTACCCGGGGCCCTTGGTGGTAATCGCAAGCCCAGCCGGATTATTGATATCGTCACCGGAAAACAATTTCGTTAGGAGTCTTCATGTCAAAGCAGCCGGATATCGAAGCTGTCAAAGCGTACCTCCTGGATCTCCAGGAAACTATCTGTCGGCGACTGGCCGCAGTGGATGGCAAGGCGTCGTTCATCCGCGACAGCTGGCAGCGTCCGGAAGGCGGGGGTGGTATCAGCCGGGTAATCACGGACGGTGACGTGTTCGAGAAAGGCGGCGTGAATTTTTCCCATGTGATGGGTGACACCATGCCGGCTTCCGCCACCGCCCATCGCCCTCACCTGGCCGGTGCGCCCTGGCAGGCAATGGGGGTGTCGCTGGTGATTCACCCGGAAAACCCTTATGTGCCGACATCCCATGCCAACGTGCGGTTTTTCATTGCGACCCCCAAAGACAGTGAGCCAGTATACTGGTTTGGTGGCGGTTACGATCTGACCCCTTATTACGGTTTTGATGAAGACTGCGTGCACTGGCACCGGACTGCCCGGGATGCCTGTGCACCGTTCGGGGATGACGTTTACCCCCGTTTCAAGCAATGGTGCGATGACTATTTCTACCTGAAACATAGGCAGGAACCGCGTGGTGTGGGTGGTTTGTTCTTTGACGACCACAATACTGGTGATTTTGACCGCGACTTTGCCTTCATGCGGGCGGTGGGCGACAGTTATGTTGAAGCTTATGAGCCGATTGTGCGTCGGCGGATGGATCATGAGTGGAGCGAGCAGGAGCGGGAGTTCCAGCTTTACCGCCGCGGCCGGTATGTTGAGTTCAACCTGGTGTATGACCGGGGCACCCTTTTTGGCCTGCAATCCGGGGGCCGCACCGAGTCTATCCTGATGTCCCTGCCGCCACTGGTGCGCTGGGATTACGACCGCCGGCCGGAGCCGGGGAGTGAAGAAGCCCGGTTAACAGAACACTTTCTGACCATCCGCAACTGGCTGGAGGACGAGCATGCATAATGACCTTTACGCGGTAGTCGGCCACCCGATCAGCCACAGCAAGTCGCCACGCATCCACAGCCTGTTTGCCAGCCAGACCGGTGAGCCAGTGGAGTACACGGCCATTCAGGCGCCGCTGGATGATTTCCACGGCACCGTCCGGCAGTTTTTCAAGCGAGGCGGAAAAGGCCTGAATGTCACTGTGCCGTTCAAGGAGCAGGCGTGGACGATGGCTGAACACCGCACCACCCGCGCTGAAAAAGCCGGCGCCGCCAACACTCTGTACCTTGATAAAGATCAGGCGCTGGTGGCCGATAACACAGATGGCGTCGGCATTGTCCGGGATCTTTTTAACAACCACGGCGTTGCTCCGGAAGGTGCCCGTATTCTCGTTCTTGGTGCCGGGGGCGCGGTACGTGGGGTACTGGGCCCGATTCTGGCAGAACAACCGGTCAGCGTGACTATTGCCAACCGCACAGTGGCCAAAGCGGAAGCGCTTGTCCGGTTGTTTGCTCCGGACGCGGGTATCACAGAGCTGTCCGCTTGCGGCTTCAATGAGTCGGAAGACGCTTTTGATCTGGTGATCAACGGCACCAGCGCCAGCCTGAAGGGTGATCTGCCGCCGGTTTCTCCGGGAATTATCGGGCCCGATACCGTGGTGTATGACATGATGTATTCCCTGCAGACCACCACCTTCAATCAGTGGGCGCTTGATAATAATGCCCGCCGGGTTTTCGATGGCCTGGGCATGCTAGTAGAGCAGGCTGCGGAATCGTTTTATGTCTGGCGGGGTGTACGGCCGGACACTGCTTCGGTTATTGAAGAACTGAGAACTGACTGAGGCCTCCTGCGGGCCTGCTGAAAAGGGTTGTCCATGGATATTCTCACGCTTGTCGGGCTTTTTGCCGGGATCCTCGTTGTCTTACTGGCCATGATTTCGGACGCCAGTATCGGGACGTTCGTGAACGCACCCGGGCTGGCCATCGTGGTGGGCGGGACCTTTGCCGTTACCCTGATCAAGTTCCGGATGGCCTCGGTTTTCAGCTCCTTCAAGCTGGCGATGAAAGCCACCTTTACTGACCATCTTGCACGCCCCGTCGAGTTGATACGTGAAACCGCAACGCTGGGCCGGATTGTTCGTAAAGAAGGGTTGTTGGGGCTGGAAAACCACGAAACCGACGATGAATTTCTGGAAAAAGCCATTAACCTTTGCGTGGATGGCCACCCCCCGGAAACGGTTGAAGAAGCGTTGATGCAGGAAAGTGAACAGACGGCCGAGCGTTACGAAGTTGCTGAACGGATTTTCAGTGGTATCGGCGAGTCTGCACCGGCCATAGGCATGCTCGGGACCCTCGTGGGGCTGGTACAGATGCTTAAAACTCTGGATGACCCTTCCACCATCGGGCCGGCCATGGCGATTGCGCTGCTGACCACCCTGTATGGCTCGTTTATTGCCCAGTTAATTGCCTTGCCCCTCGCAGAAAAGCTGAAACTGAAGGCGGAAGATGAATCCCGTAATCAGATGCTTATCATTACCTCGATCAAGAGCATCATGCGTGGTGAAAACCCGAGGGTGATGACAGAAATACTGTCTTCCTACGTGACACCGGAGCAGCGCACCAAGCTGGACGAGCAGCAGGAGGCCTGAGGTTTGCAACCGATGCGGCCACCAAGAAAGAAAAAACAGAAAAAGGGCAACCCTGACTGGATCGTCACCTTTGCCGATCTGGCCACGCTGTTGTTGACCTTCTTTATTCTGCTACTGTCTTTTGCCGAGATGGACGTCGAGAAATATCGATCCATGGCCAATTCCATGACCATGGCACTCGGTGGTGGCACTGCCAATGTGGTCGGCGAAGAGCTTGGTGGTTCGCCTGTTTCGCAGGTGCAGTCCGATTCGGTGTCTCTGCCCGAGCCCACCGAATCCTTGCAGGAACAACCAGAATTTATCGACGAACGTACGGAATCTTCGGAAACCGCCCAGATTCCCGGTGGTGTGCTTGATCTGTCCAGTCGCCTGATTCGTGAGCTTGAAGCGGAAGTGGCGTCAGACGCCCTGCATGTGAATTACGATAAAGACCAGGTCGTCATCCGGTTCTCTGAGGAAGCCACATTCGGCTCCGGTGATGCGACTATCAAGCCGGAGATGATTCCCATCATCGAGCGGGTGGTGGAAGTGGTGGGTAACTGCACCGGGGATGTTGTCGTATCCGGGCACACTGATGACCGCCCCATTTCCAGCAGTCGTTACCGTTCAAACTGGGATCTGTCTGCCGCAAGGGCCGTATCGGTAGTCCATGAACTGGTCCTGAACCGGGAGATTCCGGCGGACCGGGTAGTGGCCGCAGGCCGTGCGGAGACCAGCCCGCTGGCCCCTAACGACTCCGCGGAAAACCGGGCGTTGAACCGCCGCGTGGAAATTTCCATCCGCAACCCCGAGTGTGATGAAGAGGCACCAACACGGGATCTGCCGATAGAGATTCTTCCCTGATTCGTCACGCTCCGGCGTTCTGGAGATACTCGTTCTTCAGCTTCACGTAGTTGGCGGCCGTGTAGGTAAAGAAGGTTTTTTCCTTGTCGGTCAGCTCGCGGGCCTGTTTGCAGGGTGAGCCCACGTACAGGTAACCGGATTCCAGTCGCTTGCCCGGTGGTACCAGTGTGCCGGCGGCGATAATCACATCGTCTTCCACCACGGCGCCATCCATCACCGTGCAACCCATGCCTACGAGCACGCGACTGCCGATGGTGCACCCGTGCAGCAGCGCCTTATGGCCGACGGTAACGTCGTCACCAATAATCAGCGGCCAGCCGCCGGGGTTGTAGTCGCTGGCGTGGGTAATATGCAGCACCGAGCCGTCCTGGATGCTGCAGCGGCTGCCAATGCGGATTTTATGCATGTCTCCGCGAATTACCGTCATCGGCCACACCGAGCAATCTTCGCCGGTCACCACGTCACCAATAACCACGGCGCTGTCATCAACCCAGGAACTTTCGCCAAATTGTGGTGTGATACCCTTGTGTGTTCGTACATTCGCCATTATGTATACCTTTTGACTGGCATCAATTTTGGAGGGAAGGAGTTTTTGGGAGGACGCTTTTCCAAAAAACGCTCAAGCCCATCCATGGGGCGCTTCTGCTCCGCCATCCATGGCTACGCAAAATTTTTGGAAAAGCGTCCTCCCAAAAACTCCCTCAACATTGGAGTTGCCTGAAAGTAACTTAAACCGAATGAGCTGAGAAGGGGAACCATGAATAACCCGCTTTTAACTGACGACCTGCTGCCGAAGTTCGACCACGTCCGTACCGAACATATGGAAACGGCGATCGACCAGATTCTCAGCGAAAACCGTATGAAGATCAGCCAACTCGCCGAGCAGGACGAGCCCACCTGGGACACTCTGGCGCAGCCCATGCAGGCCATGGAAAACAGGCTGGAGAGCGCCTGGGCGGTGATTTCACACCTCAACGGCGTAATGAACAACGACGACCTGCGCCAGGTCTACAAGCGTTGCCTGGAGAAACTGACCGAGTACAGCACCGAGGTCAGCCAGAACGAAGCCCTGTGCAATGCCTACAAGAAACTGGCCGCACGGGATGACTTCAAGGATCTGAACCAGGCACAGCGCAAGTCTGTCGAGAACACCCTGCGCGATTTCCACCTGGGTGGCGTGGACCTGCCTGCCGAGAAAAAGCAGCAATACGCCGATTTATCCCGGGAGCTGGCGGAGCTGTCCAACAAGTTCAGTGACAACGTGCTGGATGCCACCCAGCACTGGTACAAGCACATTACCGATGTGAACGAACTCGCCGGCCTGCCGGAAAGCGCCATTGATGGTGCGAAACAGGCGGCGACGCAAAAAGAGCTGGACGGCTATGTCATCACCCTGGATTTTCCCAGCTTCTATCCGGTACTGACCTATGGTGAGAACCGTGACGGTGAGCTGCGCCGGGAAGTTTACGAAGCCTTTGTGACCCGTGCTTCGGATCAGGGCCCGGATGCCGGTACCTGGGACAACACCCCGGTAATGGCCGAAATCCTCAAGCGCCGTCATGCCCAGTCTCAGTTGTTGGGTTTCCAGAACTACGCGGAGTATTCACTGGCGACCAAAATGGCCCGCAGTGAAGACGAGGTGTTGGGCTTCCTGAATCAGTTGGCGGAGAAATCCAAGCCGCAGGCAGACAGAGAGTTTGCCGAGCTGAAGGCCTTTGCAAAAGATGAATACGGCGTGGACGATCTGCAGGCCTGGGACATTGGTTTCTACAGTGAAAAACTGAGCCATAAACGTTATGACATTTCCCCGGAAACCCTGCGGCCCTGGTTCCCGGTGAACAAGGTGGTGCCGGGCCTGTTCCGGGTGGCGGAAAAGCTGTTTGATGTGCAGATCGAGGAAAAACCAGAGGTCGAAACCTGGCACAAAGACGCCACAGCCTACTGCATAAGCCGCAACGGAGAGCCGGTGGCCTGGTTCTATCTGGACCTGTTCGCCCGCCAGGGCAAGCGTGGTGGTGCCTGGATGGCCGACTGCCGGGTACGCTGGCGCGACCAGCGCGGCAGGTTGCAGCTGCCGGTGGCTTTCCTGACCTGCAACTTCACTCCGCCGGTGGATGGCAAACCGTCACTGCTGACCCATGACGAAGTCACCACCCTGTTTCACGAGTTCGGGCACGGGCTGCACCACATGCTCACCCAGGTGGATGTCATGGATGTGTCCGGCATTAACGGCGTGGCCTGGGATGCCGTTGAGCTGCCCAGCCAGTTCCTGGAAAACTGGTGCTGGAACCGTGAATCCCTGGCGCTGATCGCCAGCCACCACGAAACGGGCGAGCCGCTGCCGGAAGACCTTCTGGAAAAACTGCTGGCGGCGAAGAACTTCCAGGCCGGCATGGGTATGGTGCGGCAGCTGGAGTTCTCGCTGTTCGATTTCCGCCTGCATTCGGAATTCACCAGCGAGGCGCCGACCAATCCGCTGGATATGCACCGCAAGGTGCGCGAAGAGATCGCCGTGGTGGATGCTCCGGCCTTCAATCGCTTCCCCAACTCTTTCGCCCACATCTTCGCCGGTGGTTACGCCGCGGGTTATTACAGCTACAAGTGGGCCGAAGTGTTGGCGGCAGATGCCTTCTCCCTGTTCGAGGAAAAAGGCATTTTTGACGAAGACACGGGCAAGGCATTCCTGCATAACATTCTGGAAAAAGGTGGTTCGCAGGAGCCCATGGAGTTGTTCAAGGCCTTCCGGGGCCGTGAGCCACAGGTGGATGCCTTGCTGGAGCAAAACGGAATCGACGGCGAAGCCGCCTGAGTCAATTATTCCCGGCTGTCTTCAGGGCAGCCGGGTACCAGAACTGGAGTAGATTTATGGCGAGTCCGAAACGCTTTATCGCCGGCGCAGTTTGTCCCCGCTGTGCGGAGATGGACAAGATCATGATGTTCACCAAGGATAATGACGAGCAGGTGCGTGAGTGCGTGGCCTGTGGGTTTACCGATGCCTTGTCTGAGCAGGAGCAGCCTGAGAATCCGGAATTGCAGACGCGGGTGAATACTCGTGGCAATGAGGACGATCACACGGTTAAGCAGGTGGTGTTTTTCAAGGCTGGTTCGGATGATTGAACTTTAGAGTTTGGCCTCTTTTTGTAGCCTGGTTGTGCGAGGGGTGTCGAGGCCATGGGGGTGCTTTGCTTTCGGGAAAAACAACTCGCTGCGCTCAGACATCTTTTTCCCTGCAGAAAAGCACCCCCATACCCTCTTTTACTGACTGCACAGGGATAGTAGAGGAAAGGCAAAAAATATCACCACCCCCATCGCAGCCCCCAATCTTGTCAGGCTGCGAAAGGAGGGCAAACTCCCACCGTCAAAGCACCATAGCCGCCAACCAACCGAAGGCCAGAAGTGGCAGGTTGTAGTGCAGGAACGTGGGCACTACGGTGTCCCAGATGTGGTTGTGCTGGCCGTCTACGTTCAGGCCGGCTGTCGGGCCGAGGGTGGAGTCGGAGGCTGGTGAGCCGGCATCACCCAGGGCACCGGCGGTGCCGACCAGAGCGACGATGGCCAGTGGGCTGAAGCCCATCTGCAGGGCCAGGGGCACGTACAGGGCGGCGATGATGGGGATGGTGGAGAATGACGAGCCAATGCCCATGGTGATCAGAAGGCCCACCACCAGCATCAGCATTGCGGCCAGCGGCTTATTGTCGCCAATCACGCCCACCGAACTTTCAACAAGGCTGGCGATGTGGCCGGTTTCGCGCATGACTTCGGCAAAGCCGTTGGCGGTGATCATGATGAAGCCGATCATGGCCAGCATTTTCATGCCTTCGGTAAACAGGTCGTCGGCTTCTTTCCATTTCACCACGCCGGATACGTTAAACAGCACAAAGCCGGCCAGGGCGCCGAGAATCATCGAGCCCAGCCAGAGCTGGACCACGAAGGCCACAACAATGGCCGCCAGGGCCATGGCCAGGGTTTTCGGATTGTACTGCACGTCTGTGCGCTCGGTCCGGGCTATAGGCTCCAAATCGTAGTCCCGGGTACCCCGGTAGCTGAAGAATATTGCCACCAGCACACCCAGCAGCATACCCAGCGCCGGTAGCGCCATGGCGGACATGACGTTGAGCTCGCTGGCGTCGACGCCGTTGTCTGCCACATTCGCCAGCAGGATTTCATTCAGGTAGATGCCGCCAAAACCCACCGGCAGGAACATGTACGGGGTGATCAGGCCGAAGGTGAGCACGCAGGCCACCAGCCGGCGATCCATGCGCAGCTTTGCCATCACGTAAAGCAGCGGCGGCACCACCAGCGGGATGAAAGCGATGTGAATGGGCAGGATGTTCTGGGAAGACAGCGCAATGGCCATCAGCAGGCCAATGATCAGAAAGCGGATGCCCCTGGCAGCGCCGTTGTCCTGGCGCCCCACCATGGCCAGCGCCCGGTCGGCCAGGGCATGGGCCAGGCCGGATTTGCCGATGGCCACGGCGAAGGCACCGAGGGTGGCGTAGGACAGCGCGACCGTGGCACCGCCGCCCAGGCCGCCGTTGAAGGCCTCAATGGTGGCGTCCAGCGACATGCCGGCAATCAGGCCGCCGGAAATGGCGCCGATAATGAGGGCAACAACAACATGGATGCGGCACAGGCTCAGCACGAGCATGATCAGTACCGCGGCAACAACGGCGTTCATGGCAAACTCCGGGTAGGAATTGTGGGTTTACCGGTGCCTTTTGAGCACCGGCAGGCTGAAAAGCGCGCTAATTTGCAGGAAATGCCTGCCGGAGTCAAAGCGGATTGGTCAATTCCTGAGCTTGTACTTGCCGGGCCCGAGAAAGATCACTGCGAGGGCGTTGATCAGAAAGAACAGTTGCAGTTCCAGAGCCAGGCCGCCATTGCGGCTGAGTGCCAGGAGTTCGTGGGTATGGGCCAGCACGATGGCGATAATCATGTTGATCACAATGAGTACCGCACCAATTCGGGTCTGGTAACCGACAATGACCATCAGTGGCGCCAGAATTTCACCAATGTAGACTCCATAGGCAAGCATTGTGGGCAGGTTGTGACTGGCCAGCAGCCCTTCAATAAAACCGATGCCGTGAAACAGTTTGGCAATGCCGTGAAACAACAACAGCCCGCCAACGGCCAGCCGAACCAGAAGTTTCCCAAGATCCGCATTATCGAGCACTTTCTCTCCCTCATGATGGTGAATCGGAGGACGAAGAATACTGGTTTATGGCGCAGGAGTCAGTGACAGGGGTCAGCCAGAGGAGCGTAGCGCAATACGAATGTGGTTGCGCACCAGCAGATTTTCCCAGTAGTTGCGCATCCAGTCCCAGGCACGGTTGTTGACCTGATCAATAAACGGCTCCAGGTCGAGATTATAAAAGTCCGGGGTTCCGGCGATCTGGGCAACGGTCATGGTGATCGCCTGGTCGAGTTCATTGGCGAAGGGTTCGCCAATCATTTCATGAACCACCAGATTGGCCCGGGTTGCCTCCAGGTCAAACAGCTCGCTGGCCCGGATGGAGCGGTTGTTTTCGTGCATTTCCTCCATCAACCGGTGGCACTGATAGGCACGGATCAGCAGGCCATCCAGCCCGTCGTAGCGGAGCAACAATACCGAAGGTCGGGTGAAGTAACAGATGGCAGCATCAATGAACGGCTGGAACAGGTCTCTGGTGCCTGCTTCAACAGCGCAGGCGTCCACGCACTCGATCAGCCTGGGTGCCATTTCGATGTATTCCTGGGCGAAACGGAACAGGCAACTGGGCGGTTGCCGGCAATTGATCACTACCGACGGCGGCAACCGAAGGGTGGTCTCCTTCATCTGCCGGAAAAATGTACCCGAGCGCGCTTCCTGACGGCGTGCCTGGTCAATAATTTCAAGAACTGCCGCTGGTGTCATTTCGGGAGAAGCCGTTGTCTGAACAGGTTGCGGTTGCAAGGCGCCTCCTTGCCGTCTGGGCCACTGATAGCTGCGGTAACAGGGTCGGGGAATTCTGCCGCTGTTTCGTTTACGCATAATAGTGTAGCCAAGATTCTGGAGCTTGTCGGGAAATCCCCGGGAGGAACCGGCGACCGCTCTCAGGATTGCCTGAACCAGCTGCCATCGCGGGTATAGCGACAGCTAAGCCAGCCCATGCTGGCGGCCCGGGCAAGCATCAGGCTGATCAGTGAAAACCAGAGGCCGTGGTTACCCCAACCGGTGGTCAGCCACCATACTGGCAAAAACACCAGCAGTGCTGAAAACAGCATGGTGTTCTGCATATCCCGGGTGCGGGTGGCACCGATGAAAATGCCGTCCAGCAGGAAGCCCCACACTGATGCGAAAGGCAGTAGCCAAAGCCAGGGCAGGTATTGCCAGGCTGTAGTTTGGACTTCTTCAATGCCGGTCAGCAAACTGATCAGCCAGCGCCCGCCCAGAACAAAACCGATAGTCAGAGCCAGTGCACCCCACAGTGACCAGCGCAGAGCGGTCCGGAACACCAGCCGGAACCGTCGCCGGCTGCCCCTGCCCACCGCCTCACCAATGAGCGCTTCGGCCGCGTTGGCGAAGCCATCCAGAGCATTGGAAATCAGCAGCAGGAAGGTAATCAGTACGGCGTTGGCGGCCAGAATGGTATCGCCCTGGCGGGCGCCCTGGGCGGTAAAAAATGCCAGAACCAGCAACAATGCGATGGTGCGCACCATGATGTAGCGATTTACCTGAAGAATTTTCAGGTAATCCGCCAGTTGCCCGAACAGTTCCCGGGTCAGGCGCTGGCCGTCAGGCATACGACTGAGCACGATGACAATCCCGATGGCAGTGGCACCATACTCGGCTATTACCGTAGCCATGGCGACGCCGCGGCTGTTCCAGCCCAGTACCGTAACGAAGAAGATATCCAGAACAATGTTGATGCCGTTGGCGGTAATCAGCATCACCATCGGGCCACGGGGGAACTGGGTGCCAATCAGCCAGCCTACCAGGGTGTACTGGCAGAGCACCGCCGGCGCGCTCCAGATACGAATGCTGGCGTATTCAGCCGCCAGTTCAGTCACCGCCGGGCTCGGGTTCATCAGGTGCAGGCCAAGCGCTATCAGTGGTTGGTGAAATACAATCAGCAGCAAACCGATGCCGACGGCGAGTAACAGCGAACGCAGTAAAAGAGCGACCTGAGCAAAGGCATTGCGCTGGCCCCAGGCCTGGGCGGCCAGACCGGTGGTGCCCATGCGCATGAAACCAAACGTCCAGTACAGAATGCTGAACAGATTGGCCCCCACGGCCACAGCGCCCAGGTATTCCGGGCTGTCCAGGTGGCCAAGCACAGCGGTATCCACCAGGCCCAGCAAGGGCACGGTCAGGTTGGTGAGCATCAGCGGCCAGGCGAGGGCCCACAGGCGTTTGTCGGTTGCGCTCGTTAGCCTGCTAGACGATTTAGTCCTCAAAATTATCTGCTTATCTCAATTGGATTTAACGGTTTTTTAGTCATTTTTTGATCTGTGTCTATACTCGAATCTGATATACCGTTTTTGGAAAGACGCAAAATCCTATAAGAATAACAGTCTGTGGAGACACAGTATGCGCGTGCAAACCAAAGGGGCTCTGCCGATTGTTGCGGTGGCTGGCCTCACCACCCCGGCTGTGACTCTGGCTGACTGGACGATGAACATGTCGCCAGGGGTAACCGACTCCAGCAACGAGATTTTCAGCCTTCACATGACCATTCTCTGGATCTGTGTGGCTATTGGCGTGGTGGTTTTCGGGGTGATGTTCTGGTCCATCATTGCTCACCGCAAGTCCAAAGGTCACAAACCGGCCAATTTCCATGAGAACACGGTGGTGGAAATTCTCTGGACCATCATTCCTCTGGGTATTCTGGTCGCCATGGCCATCCCTGCCACCGCCACGCTGATCGATATGTACGACACCACCGAAGCCGATATCGATATCAAGGTTACCGGCTACCAGTGGCGCTGGCAGTACGAGTATATCGACGAAGAGTTTGGCTTTTTCTCCAGCCTGTCTACGCCCCGCGACCAGATCGAGAACCGGCAGGCCAAGGGTGAGAACTATCTGCTGGAGGTCGATAAGCCGATGAAGGTGCCCGTTGACAAAAAGGTGCGCCTGTTGCTCACGGCCAATGATGTGATTCATTCCTGGTGGGTGCCCGCGCTGGGCATAAAAAAAGACGCCATTCCGGGCTTTATCAATGAGGTCTGGATCCAGGTCAACGAGCCCGGTACCTATCGCGGCCAGTGTACCGAGTTGTGCGGGAAGGATCATGGCTTCATGCCGGTGGTGGTGGAGGCCTTACCGGAAGAGGAATACAACACCTGGTTGGCTGAGCAAAGGGAAGCGGCACAGCTTGAGCGCGAGTTGACCCAGAAAGACTGGACCATGGACGAGCTTATGGAGCGAGGCGAGAGTGTTTATGCCTCAGCGTGTGTTTCCTGTCACCAGAGTGATGGCAGTGGTTCTCCTCCGGCATTCCCGGCACTCCGGGGCAGTGCCATCGTAACGGAAGATATGGAAGCGCATATCGACATCGTCGTCAACGGCGTTTCCGGTACTGCCATGCAGGCCTTCGGTAATCAGCTCAGTGAAGTGGATCTGGCGGCGGTAATCACTTACGAG
>Ga0208412_1000545_pt1 | contig 19757 bp, 14 predicted proteins | sample AntDeeMetag02WF4_FD_184758 | JGI IMG/M metagenome (GOLD analysis project Ga0208412, IMG submission 184758) | Saline lake microbial communities from Deep Lake, Antarctica - Antarctic Deep Lake Metagenome 02WF4 (SPAdes) (version 2) | ecosystem: Environmental > Aquatic > Non-marine Saline and... | reverse complement strand
CGACGGCGACGGTCCCGTCACTGACTGCGACGCCGTTCTGGCGCTTCGGCGGTTCAACCGACCACCGCTCCTCGCCGTCGGCCAGCGCGTAGGCGCGAATCGAAGGCCGACGGGCGTACTCACCGGACTGTCCGTCGACGGCGCCAGCGAACGGAACGACGACGGCGTCGTCGACGACGGTCGGTTCACCGGGACTGTGGTCACCGACGTTCACGCGCCAGGCTGGGCTCCCGTCGGAGGCGGCGAACGCCGCGACCTGCCCCTTCACGCAGGAGATTGCCCGTCCGTCGACAACCGCCGGCCAGCCCCGCGTCGCGTCCGGGAGCGACTGTGACCACTCGATCCGGCCGTCGCTCGCGTCGCGGGCCACGATGGCGGGCTCGCCGTAAACGGGGTGCGCGGTACTCACCTCGGTGACCGTCCGCGTCACCGTCGGTCGACCGCTGGTGTCCTCGCCGAGTTTCGCGTAGTGGAACAGCCGCCCGTCGGCCAGGACCGGCGGGCCGCTGCGGATCCGCCGAAGGTGCCAGTACGGTTCGCCGTCCTCGGGGAGGCCAGTGGCGTCCGTAGCGGCGGCGTGGCCCGCGTCGGCCCCGAACTGCGGCCAGGTGCCGGCGACGTCGAGGGACTTCGGGGATCGCTCGGTCGCCGTAGGCCTGTCCTCGTCGCCGGTGGGTGCCGTCGTGGTTTCGTCGGTGTCAGTGCGGTTGGTGGCGGTGCCGCCGGTGCCAGTATCGTCGGTGGCCGTGCCGGGCGCGTCGCGGTCGCTACAGCCGGCGAGGGCGAGCGGGGCCGCCGTCGCGATAGCGCGGAGGGCGCGACGTCGGGACCAGGAGTCGGGCATGGATTCTCTACTCGGAGGTCTGGTGTCGCGGATAAGTGCTTTCCGTGGTGTGAAAGCCGGCTTTCACCGTCCGGTCGCGTCCCGGCCGATTTCGAGCGGGCGGGAACCAGTGTGATCCCCGGTATCGTGCCACGTACACAGTCCGAACATCTCAAGTAGCGCAGCCTCCTTGACACTGCTGTGTCTCAGCAGGTCGCGCAGGTGGACACGCTGTTCCTCCACGAGCGGGGGGACGACTACCGGGTGGCCGTCCAGCGGGACGGCGACCGCGTGTTCCACGGCGTGCTCGAATGCAAGCAAACCGATGCCGGGCCCCGTCCCCGGCGACTGCGGATCAAGGACGGGTCCAGCGAGGAGCTGCGCAGCCCGGACCAGTTCGTCGAACTGGCCCGCCGAGCGGAGCGTATCCACGTCTCCCAGCAGACCTCACCTGCGGGTCGCGAGGAGATTCGCGAGATGCTGGCGGGGTACCAGCTGGAGTGTACCGTCGTCCGGACCTGTCGCTTCTGTGCCTCCAGTGGGGAGTACTCGCCGATAACCGCGAACACCGCCATCGACGCCGACGGGGAGTCCATCTGCCCGGACTGCGCGAAGGCGGAACTCGACCGGGAACTGGCCTTCAGCGGTGGGATTACCAGCGACGCGCGCGACCGGCTCGAAGATTTGCTGCTCGAAGTCCAGGACCTCGAACGTATCTCGAACCTCCTGAAGGGGAACCTCGACCCGGACCTGACGAAGTTCGACGAGATCTCGGCGACGACGGACGACGTCGACCCCGTCCGCGTCGACTCGCTGGACCTGCATCCGGGTATCCAGCAACACCTGGAGGGGCGCTTCGAGCACCTGCTACCCGTCCAGAGCCTCGCCGTCGAACACGGCGCCACCGACGGCGAGGACCAGCTCGTCGTCTCGGCGACAGCGACGGGGAAGACCCTCATCGGCGAGATGGCCGGGCTGGACCGGGTGCTCAACAGCAAGGGGAAGATGCTCTTCCTCGTGCCGCTGGTCGCCCTCGCGAACCAGAAGTACGAGAAGTTCCAGGAGCGCTACGGCGACATGGTCGACGTGACGCTCCGGGTGGGCTCGTCCCGCGTCGGCGGCGACGGCAACCGCTTCGACCCCTCCGCCGACGTCATCGTCGGCACCTACGAGGGCATCGACCACGCGCTGCGGACGGGGAAGAACCTGGGTGACATCGGGACGGTCGTCATCGACGAAGTCCACACCCTCGGCGAGGAGGAGCGTGGGCATCGGCTGGACGGCCTGATCTCCCGGCTGAAGTACTACTGCGAGGAGAACCCCGGCGCCGACGGCACCCAGTGGATCTACCTCTCGGCGACGGTGGGGAATCCGGGCCAGCTGGGTGACCAGCTCGGCGCCAAGCTCATCGAGTTCGAGGAGCGCCCGGTGCCAATCGAGCGCCACGTCACCTTCGCCGACGGCCAGGAGAAGACCGACATCGAGAACAAGCTGGTCCGGCGGGCCTTCGACAGCAAGTCCAGCAAGGGGTACCGCGGCCAGACCATCATCTTCACCAACTCTCGCCGGCGCTGTCACCAGATCTCTCGGAAGCTGGCGTACGATTCGGCCCCCTACCACGCCGGTCTGGACAACCGCAAGCGCAACCGGGTCGAACGCCAGTTCGCCGACCAGGACATCGCCGCCGTCGTGACCACGGCCGCGCTCGCGGCCGGCGTCGACTTCCCCGCCTCCCAGGTCGTCTTCGACTCGCTGGCGATGGGTATCGAGTGGCTCACCGTCCAGGACTTCTCCCAGATGCTCGGCCGCGCCGGCCGCCCGGACTACCACGACAAGGGGACGGTCTATCTGCTCGTGGAACCGGACTGCTCCTATCACAACAGCATGGAGATGACCGAGGACGAGGTGGCGTTCAAGCTCCTCAAGGGCGAGATGGAGCCCGTCATCACCACCTACGACGAGTCCGCCGCCGTCGAGGAGACCCTGGCGAACGTAACCGTCGGCGGGAAAGCCGCCAAGCGGCTCAACGACCGCATGGTCGGCGAACTCCCGACCAAGCACGCGCTGGGCAAGCTACTTGAGTACAAGTTCATCGACGGGCTGAAGCCGACGCCCCTCGGCCGAGCGGTGACGCGGTTCTTCCTCGCCCCCGACGAAGCCTTCGCTATCCTGGACGGCGTGCGGAAGGGCGACCACCCCTACGACATCGTCGCCGAGATGGAACTCCGCGACGAGTACGAGTGACTAAGAAACCGTGACAGCGTCGCTGGATGGGGTTTTGCGTCCTCGGCCAACTCTCTCGGGATCGGTGCTACTATCGTAAACGAAGGAAAGCCCTCGACCCACTCGCTAGCAGTCGCCACGGATACCGCAAACAACCCGAAAGCCCTCGGGCCGCTCGGGTCGCGGGGCTCGTTGTCGTCCGAAAATCGAAGATTTTCGTGATGACGAAAGAGCGAAGCTCTTTCGAACCACGCTCCTCGCTTCGCTGTCGTTCGAAAGACGCTTCGCGTCTTTCGTGATGACGAGAGACCGGAGGTCTCTCGAACCACGGTGCTTACTTCGTCGGACTTCGTCGACCCCGCCTCGCCCTTTCTGTCCACCAGGGCTGCATTGCTCGCGCGGTCTCCGGCACGCGCTCGCGGTTCGTCCACCAAACCTCCCCGGATTCGCGCCGAACGGCGCGAATCACGCGTCCTAACCGCTCAGCAACCGCACAGCCGGGAGCGCGTTTCATCGCGCGACCAGGGGAAGGGCAGGGCTGCGGTTCCTGGAGGAATGAAAGGGCGAGGCGCGGTGGCGGATTCTGCGAGGGCACTATCCGAGTCGACGAAGGAGCGAGGATATCCCTCACAGAATCCGCGAGCGCGCCGAGGGCTTTCGACGTGTTTGCGGTTTCGTTCACTGCTAGCGAGTATACAGAGACCACACCACTACTCTCAGCAGCAAATACTCCCAGAAACCAGTAACATAGCTATCATCTCCGGGAAATCGGGAGATAGTTTCTTGTGTGCCGATGAAATGGGGGAGATATGGGCGTGTTCGACTTTCTCCCCGGTCGGGGCGGGGACGACGAGGGGGCATCGTCGTCTGAGGATGCCTCGACCGACGGGGAGGGGGCAGGGGGAACCGACCGAATCGAAGACCTGACGCCGGCGGACTTTCGCGAGCGCGCCGAGACGCTGGCGAAGCGCTCGGACGTGCCGACGCTGGATTTCACCGTCGACTCGCTGGCGGCACTCGACGACCTGGTGACTGGGTCAACGGGCGGCATCGGCGAAGTCGCCTACGGGAGCTACCTCGGCGAGACCATCGGCCGCGCGTACGGCGGCGAGTGGACCGACGAGGACGGCTGGCAGGTGGCCGTCGCGCTGGCCGACGACCGGACGGCCGTGGCCGTCTTCGACGCCGCGGCGATGTCCATCGAGGGCGACCCCATCTTCAGCAAGGTCGCGGCCCGACTGGAGGCCGAGGGCGCGGTGCCGATGCCCGACGTCCCCGGGAGCCCGCCGGACCCCGAGCAGGGAGCACCGAAACGGGACGAGACAGGGGACGTGCCGACGAGCGACAGCGGTTCGGCTCCCGCCCCGAGCGAGGCAGACGACGGACGGAACGTTCACACCGGGATCGGCGACGAAGAGACGGACGTCGACGACGGCACGGGCGATTCGGACGGCGATTCAGCGACCGACACCGTGGTCGTCGACGATTCGGTAGCCGGCGGCGGCGACGGTGCGGACGGCGATGGAGCGGTCGAAGCCAGTGGCGACGGGATCGACAACGGAACGATCGGTTCGGACGACAGAACGATCGACCCGGACGATGAGAGCGTCGGCATGGACGAGACGGACCCGGTTTCGTCGGTGCAGGCCGACGACGGGAACGGGGCCGACACCGACGACGAGGCCGACACCGACGACGAGGCCGACACCGACGACGAGGCCGACACCGACGACGAGGCTGACAACGACGACGAAGAGACTGAGTACGAAGCCGACACCGACGAGCGAACCGGCGTCCTCCCCTTCGGCGGGTCGAGCAACGCGGACGGGACGGACCCCAAGGAGAGTCCCGGACCGTCAGTGACGACCGACGACGGGCCGTCCGCCAGGGACGTCGCCGGCTACACGACCTCGGACTACTCGGCCCACCGGGCCATCCGCGCGGACGACGCGAGCGAGACGGCCGCGGGGCTCGCGGACGAGGTGGCCAGCCAGGTGACCGCCGACTCGGCCACCGGCGGGGACGCGTCGGCTGCTGACGGGGACGCGTCGGCTGCTGACGGTGACGTGCTGAGTGGCGGCGACGCGCTGGGCGCCGATGGAGATGTGCTGAGGAGCGACGCGGACGCCCCGGCCGTCGATGCGACCGACCGGGGCGACGAGCCAGGGCCAGTCGGCGGATCTCCGGACGATGGGACGCTCGGGAACGTCGACGCGCCCGATGACGACACCGGCGAGGAGGACGAGCCGACGGCGCCGAAGCGGTACGTGCTCCGGGAGGCGGCCGAAGAACTCGCGGACGGCTGGCCGTCGCGAGACCTGGACTTCACGCCGGCGTCGCTGCCCCGGCTCGACACCTTCGTCGAGAAGCAGTGGGACGGCCGGTTCCGGGCGAGTAGCCTGGCCGACCGGACCGTCGACCACGAGGACACCGGCGACCCGCTCGCCCAGCTCGGCGCCTACTACGGCGAGGTGCTCATCCGCTGGCTCGACGGCGAGTGGGTCGCCACCGACGACGGCGAGGGCGCCATCGAGGTGCCCGACGTCGGCGAGAAGGTCGAACGGGTCGCCGTCTTCGACGTCGCCCGAGAGTGTCTGATCCCGCCGTCGACGTTCGCCTACCGCTACGACGCGCTGGTCAACCGGCTCTACGTCGACGAGGCCGCCGTCAGCGATGGCCGGGCCGACGTGTTCGACGACGACCGGGCCTCGCTCACCTCCTCGGACGTGATCACCCAGTTCGCCGAGACGGCCGACGAGTTTGTCGAGGCCTGGCCGAAGTACCCGCTCGATTACTCGCCGCGCTCGGTCCGGGCGCTAGACGAAATCGCACAGCGCCAGACCAGAGACTGGGACCCGACCGGCGTCACCCTGGCCGACGGCACGGACCCCGAATCGCTGCGACTGACGGCGCGGGCGACGGCCGCCGGGTCGTACTTCGCGGCCGTGCTGGTCAGGCACCAAGACGCCCAGTGGCGGATCGACGGCGACGACGTGGAACTCGTGGTCGCCCAACCCACCGGCGAGCGGACAGTCGACCCGGTCGCCACCGCGGCCGATAGTCTTCGAGGCCGGAGGAGCTTCCTCGATACGTACACGCGTCTCGACGATTGACGGCGAATCGCGGGGTCGTGGCGAACTCGCCCAACGACGGCCCGAATCCCCACCTTTTTCGTCGCAGCGGTCGCCAACACGGACGTGCCACTCGCAGCCGTCACGCCGGAGATGGCGTTCGTCTTCGCGCTCGTGGTGGCCTCGCTCGTCCTCTTCGCCACGGAGGTCGTCCCCGTCGACGTCACCGCCATCGGCGTGATGGTTGCGCTGTTGCTCGCCGAACCCGTCACCGTCATGCTGGCCGACGCCGGCCTGATCGCCGGGCCGCTGTACGTCCTCCACCAGCCCGGCGACGGCCTCTCGCCGGTCAGTCAGGGGCTGTCGGGCTTTGCCTCCTCGGCCACCATCACGGTGCTGGCGATGTTCATCCTCTCGGCCGGCGTCCAGCGCACCGGCGTCATCCAGATACTGGGTGCGATGGTCGCCCGGTTCACCGGCGACGACGAGACCCGTCAGCTCGGCGCCACCATCGGCCTGGTGGGCCCCATCTCTGGGTTCATCAACAACACCGCTGCGGTCGCCATCCTGCTGCCGATGGTCACCGACCTGGCCCACGAGGGCCGCACGTCGCCGTCGAAGCTGTTGCTCCCCCTTTCGTATGCCTCGATGTTCGGCGGAACGCTCACCCTCATCGGGACGTCCACGAACATCCTCGCGAGCGAACTCGCCGGCGACCTGGCGCGCCAGAACCCCGCCCGCTACGGCGCGCTCCGCGAGTTCACCATGTTCGAGTTTACCCAGCTCGGCGTCGTCGTCCTCGTCGTGGGCTCCGTCTACCTCATGACCGTCGGCCGGTGGCTCACCCCGGCCCGTATCAAACCCGAGTCCGACCTCACCGAGGAGTTCGAGATGGCCGACTACCTCACGGAGGTGGTCGTCCGCGAGGACTCGCCACTGGTCGGCGACACCGTCCGCGACGCGCTCATGGCGACCGACCTCGACGTCGACCTCGTCCAGCTGATCCGCGACGGGGAGGTGTTCCTCGGCCCGCTCGGGCCGAAGGTCATCCGGGCCGGCGACGTGTTCGCGCTCCGGACCGACCGCGACACCCTCGTCGAGTTACTCGACACAGAGGGGCTGGACGTCGTCCCCGACGTCACCGTCGACGAGGACGAACTCGAGGCCGCCGAGGAGCGCCAGAACCTCGTCGAGGTGGTCGTCTCCCCCGGCTCGTCGCTCGTCGGCAACTCGCTGGTCTCCGCTAGCTTCCGCCAGCGCTACGACGTCTCCGTGCTGGCCATCCGCCGCGGCGGCGAACTCATCCGCCGCCGGATGGACGAGGCCGTCCTCCGCGTCGGCGACACGCTGCTCGTCCAGGGGACCGCCAACAGCATCGACCGGCTGAACAACAATCCCAACTTCATCGTCGCCCAGGAGGTCGAGCGGCCGGACTACCGGGAGTCGAAGATTCCCGTCGCCGTCGGCATCGTCGCGGCCGTCGTCGGCCTCGCCGCGGTGACGCCCATCCCCATCGTCGTCTCCGCGCTCGCCGGCGCGCTCGCGATGGTGCTGACCGGCACCCTCCGGGCGACCGAGCTGTACGACTCCATCCAGTGGGACGTCATCTTCCTGTTAGCGGGGGTTATCCCGCTCGGGCTGGCGCTCCAGGAGACCGGCGGCGCCGAACTGATCGCCGACCTGCTGGTGCTCGCCGCGCCCGCCCTGCCCGCCCTCGTCGTCCTCGGCCTGGTGTACGTCGTCACCGCGCTGCTGACGAACGTCATCTCCAACAACGCCAGCGTCGTCCTGATGATTCCGGTGGCGGCAGAGGCCGCCGTCCAGCTCGGCGCCAACGCCTTCGCGTTTATCCTGGCGGTGACGTTCGCCGCGTCGACGGCGTTCATGACGCCCGTGGGCTACCAGACCAACCTCTTCGTCTACGGTCCGGGAGGCTACCGGTTCATGGACTACGTGAAGGTCGGCGCGCCGCTGCAGGCAATCTTTGCGGTGGTGACGACCCTGGGGATTGCGTTCTTCTGGGGCCTGACTCCCTAGGAGACGTCGGTGGCGAATTGACCGCATCGACTCTTGGTACCAACAACAAAGGAAAGCCCCCGGGCGCTCGCTGGCTGCGAACGCCGCTGCGCGTGGTTCGAAAGACGCTTCGCGTCTTTCGTCATCACGAGAGAGCAAAGCTCTCTCGAACGACCTCACTTCGTTCGGTGCTTGCGGGTTCTCGCTCAGCGAGCGCCCGGCCCCTTTCATTCCCACCCGGCGTTGATCGTGTCGGTCGCTATCGTGGACTGACTCGCAACGAAACGCTTTACCTTGCGAGGGATGGATGTGTTAGTGCGGGACCATGGGTTAGTGGTATACTTCGAGCCTTGGGTGCTCGTGACCCCGGTTCGAATCCGGGTGGTCCCACTACTTCTGCGAGGAACGGACGTGACGAGCGAATAGTGTAAACTACCCGGATTCGGGCCCTGGAAGACGAGCGACAGCGAGTCTTCCTCTGGTGAGAATCCGGGTGGTCCCACTGAACTTTTCGCGCCGCTCACTGGCGAGCGGCGCGCATGTGAAGCGAGCCCCGGATTCGAAGGAGACCAGTCGCGCGTGGTTCGAAAGGCGCTTCGCGCCTTTCGTCATCACGAGAGAGCTTTGCTCTCTCGGACGACAGCGAAGCGAGCACGTCTGGGCGTGGAACCCCCAACCCACTTCGCGGAGAAGCCCCATCACCCACCATGACCGAAGACGGACCGGTGCTGACGGTCGACGAGTTCGTCGACTACTGCCGGACGCAGGCGGGCTTGCTCTCGGGAAGCATCGAGACGATGGGGACGGAGGCCGACGAGTTGCTGGACGACATCGACGCGGAGATGGCAGACATCCGCGAGCAACTCGACGACGGAGAGGGGTCGGTCGAGCGGACGAGCGCACCGAAATCGACGGCCGGGCCGGACGAACCGGAGGAGAGCGGCGTCGACGTCGCGGCCCTGGAAGAGCGTGAGGCCGACCTTGAGTCCAAACAGAAACTGGTGGAGGCCAAGCAGGCGCGGATGCGGGCCTACCAGGATCTCGCCGCCGGCTACACCGCACTGGCAGGGGAACTCGAGTCCGACGTGGCCGACGGGCAGGCGGCGATGACGCGGGTCGTCGAGTTCGAGGCGGACAACGACGCGCCGGCGTACTTCGAGGAACAGACCGTGCTGGAGGCCGCCGTGGAATCGACCGATGGGGACGGCGACAGCGACGGCGACAGCGACGGCGACGACGATAGCGACCGCGACAACGACGGCGAGGAGTAGAAACGATCGAATCCGGGCCGGCGTCAGCGGTGGGGCCCGCGCAGCGTGTTCTCGATGGTGATCTGGACGTCGTCGACGGAGGCGGTGACGTCGAGGGCGACGAAGACGGCGGCCGAGTCCGTATGGGCCCGGACCACGATGCCGTGATCGAAGAACGTGACGAAGGTGCCGACCTCGCCGAGCCAGAGCATGTCCGCCAGCAAGTCACGTTCGAGAAAGTCGATATGGTAGTAGTCGAACAGGGAGTCGGCCTCTTCCTCGACGCCACCGAGCCCGCCGTGGTGCTCCGCCACGTCGTCGCCGACGTACAGGAGCTGGTAGGACTGGGCGTCGAACTCAGCGATCACCTGCAGGTCGTCGGCCACGACCGACTCCAGGGCATCTGCGAGGGCGTCGGCCGGCGGGCCGACGATAGTCGACGCTCGCTTGAAGGGCATCGTCCACGATCAATGCTTAGGTAACCCGTTAACGATTGACCCTATACTGTTAGGAGGTGGCAGGGATCTGACGTCCTCCCGGGAATTCGGCCGGCTGTCGACGTGGGTCGATGGATGCGGCGCGGCAGGCACCCTCAGGCGTCCGCCGTGACGACGACTTTCCCCTGGTGCTCGCCGTCTTCGACGTACTGGTAGGCCTCCTGGACCTCGTCGAACCCGAAGGTCCGATCGATCTCGGGTTCCATCTCCTCGACAGCCATCGCCCGGAGCATCCGGTCGAACATGGCGCGGCTGCCGACGCCCATCACGCCCTCGATTTTCAGGGCCTTGCCGAGCGCGGGCGTCGGGTCGACCTGGTCGCCCTGGCCGGCCAGGACGCCGATGAGGTGGACGTGGCCGTTGAACGCGGCGGCCTGAAGCGACTGGTCCAGCGTTCCCGGACCGCCCACCTCGACGACGTGGTCGACGCCGCCGATGCGCTCCCGGACGGCTTCGCCCCACTCCGGGGTCGTTTCGTAGTTGATCGTCTCGTCGGCGCCCAGTTCGCGGGCCCGCTCCAGTTTCTCGTCGCTGGAGGAGGTGACGACCGTACTGGCGCCGTGCATCTCGGCGAACTGGAGCGCGAACGTGGAGACGCCGCCGGTGCCGAGCGTGAGGACGCTCTCGCCGGCGCCCAGGTCGCCGTCCTCGGCGAGAGCGCGCCACGCGGTGAGACCGGCACACGACAGGGTCGCGCCCTGCTCGACGGAGAGGTACTCCGGGAGGACCGCGAGGCTCTCGGCGGGGAAGGTGGCGTACTCCGCCAGCGCGCCGTCGACGTTGCCGCCCGTCGAGCGGCCGACCGTCGCGGGGGTGGCCTCGCCCTCGACCCAGTCCGGCGCGAACGGGGTCGCGACCCGGTCGCCCTCGGAGAGACGACGGACGTCGTCGCCGACAGCGACCACCTCGCCGGCGCCGTCGGAGAGGGGTACCACGGGCAGGTCGGTCTGCGGGTAGAACAGTTCGGAACTGGCGATGGCCAGGTCGCGGTAGTTGAGCGAGCAGGCGCGGATCCGGACGAGCGCCTCGTCGTCGGCCGGGACGGGTCGCTCGCGTTCGGTCCGCACGACGCCGCTGTAGTCGCTCGTCGCTTCCTGAACTTCGTACGCTTTCATTGCGCGTGGAACAAAGTTTCCCCCCGTGTTCGGCGTTCCGGTCTGGACGCACCCGCGCCGGAGAGAGGACGGCTGGCAGCGCCGGAGTCGGGCTACTCCCGGTAGCGGTCGGGGACGTGGTGCTCGACGGACGCGGGGACGTGGCCGGCGACGATCGGGGCGAGGGCGGCGAGTCGGCGCCGCAGGAGGCCGTAGGTGACGCCGATAGCCAGGGCGACGGCCGTCGCCCAGCGAAACGGCCCGTCGAGGGCGACGAGCAGGGGCGCCCCCAGACCCACGGCGAGCAGGACGTCCTCCGGCGCGCCGTCGTAGCGAACCCACCGTTTCGGTCGACGCCACCGGCCCCTGACGTGGTCGTAGACGGCGCGGTCCGACCCGTTCTCCCAGGGGCGCAGTTCGAGGCCGCCGCCGTAGCGGTCCATCTGGCAGTGGAGCGCGGCGCCGGCGAACAGGAACGCCGCGGCGACCAGCGCCGGCGTCGCCAGGACGAACGCGAGGAGACCGGTAGCGACCGCGGCGAGGCCGTACCCGACCGGGTAGTGCAGCGTCCGCCGGTGACCGACGTACAGGTCGAGGTCGGGGAGGACGCTCCCGGCGAGCGCACCGGCGAGCGCGACGGGCGCGAACTCCGGCGCCAGCGCGACCAGCGGCGCCGCTATCGCCAGGCCGGTCAGCGCGTGCGTCGGCAGCATCATACGAGGGAAGATGCCAGTGATCGGCATAAGGGCGTCGGCGGCTTTATGCCGCATTACGTGCACCCACTGAGGTATGAAGGACGGGAACCGGACGCCACGCGGTGGGACGGGGCAGCGGGGGCCGGACGCGGTCTTCGAGCGCCTCATCCGGAACAGTCGAATCAACGCCTTGCTCTCGTGGGCCGTGGTCGGGATACTGGCGCTGGTGTTCCTCGAGAGCGTCCTGGACGTCGACCTGCAGTGGGTCGTCTTCGTCGCGTTCACGGGCGGCGTCGTGCTCCTCCCGCCGGTAGCCTACCGCGAGTGGCGCGTCATGCTGCCCTGGGAACTGCTGGTGCTCGCGACGTTGCCGATCCTCGTCCGGGGCGTGTTCGGCGGCCAGGTCGGCATTTTCGCCGCCTACCTCGCCGTCGCGGGGCTGGCACTGCTCGTCACCGTCGAACTCCACATGTTCACGGCGCTGGAAGTCACTCACTGGTTCGCCGTCGCCTTCGTCGTGCTGACGACGATGGCCACCGTCGCCGGCTGGAGCATCCTCCGGTGGCACCTCGACCGCGAGTTCGGCACCGGCTACCTCTCGACGAACGACGCGCTGATGGGCGAGTTCCTCTGGGTGACGCTGGCCGGGTTCGCCGCGGGCGTCCTGTTCGACGCCTACTTCAGGCGGCGGGACCGACAGCTCCGCCGCGCCATCGGCCGGGCGGTGCGACGATGACGCGCCTGCCCCGTCCGTCGGTTCGGAACCAGCGCCGCCTCACCCGCGGGATGCAGCTCGTCCTCGTCGGCCTCGTCGCCTACGGCCTGGTCGCGGGGCAGCCGAAAGCCATCGTCAACGGGAGCGTCGGGCTGGCAGTCACGTTCCTGCCGGCGCTCCTGGAGCGAAACTACGCGCTCCCGCTCGACCCCTGGCTCGGCCTCTGGATCACGACCGCCGTCTTCCTCCACACGCTCGGCTCGGCGGGGCTGTACGGCCAGATCGGCTGGTGGGACCACCTCACGCACGCGCTCTCGGCCACGCTCGTCGCCGGCGTGGGATACACCGCCGCGCGGGCCATCGACCTCCACAGCGACGAGATTTCCATCCCCCACCGGTTCGCCTTCGTCTACATCGTCGTGGTCGTGCTCTCCTTCGGCGTCGTCTGGGAGCTGTTCGAGTTCGGGCTCGACATCGTGGCCGACGAGACGGGCCTCACGATGCCGCTGGCACAGCACGGCCTCGACGACACGGTCATGGACCTGACGTACAACTCGCTCGGGGCGCTCCTCGTCGCTGCCTTCGGCCAGGTCCACCTCACCGGCGTCGCCGAGACCGTCCGGACGAGTCTCTGGACCGCTGAGTGAGCCGGGACCGCCAGTACCGGCTCTCGACCGGGCAGACGACTTATCTGTCCTCAGCGAGTAGACAGAATATGAGCAAACTGAAGACGGCGCTCGCAACTGGTGTCGCGGCCATGGTCGGACTCGTCGCAGTCCGGAAGCTCAGGGAACGCCGACGGACGCCCCGCCAGGAGGCCGCCGAGGCGACCAGGAACGCGGCCGAAGAGGGAGCCCTCGCCGCGAAGCACGCCGTGGCCGCCGCCGGTCACGCCCGCGTCGCCGGCGAGAAGGCCACCGAGACGGCACGCGACGAGTACCAGAAGCGCCGCGTCGCGGAGCGAGCCACGGACGCTGTGGCGGACACCGATGGCGACTCCGGACGCCGCCTCCGCAAGGCGGGCAAAGGCTGGATCCGGCGGTAATCCTCCGGCGGTAATTATCCCGCGGTAATCCTCCGGCGACAATCATCCGGTGACGATGGGAGCGCTAGCCACGTTCGCCGCGGACGGACAGTTGTGAGAAGAGGTCTGGCTCTGTTTTCAGTCCCGCCCGTGGGCCAGTCCTACGGCGTCTGCTCGCCGGCGGGAATCGTGGTCTCCAGCCAGTTCTCCTCGGGCGGGAGCGGACAGGAGAAGCTCTCGCTGAACGCACAGAAGGGCGTGTAGGCGAGATTGAAGTCCAGCGTTACCTCGTCGCCGTCGGCGAGGGATCCCGCGGTCTCCAGTTCCATGTACCGGCCGGCGTGGTAGGTCTGCTGGCCCGTCGTCTTGTCACGGAAGGGGACGAACAGGGCGGCCGACTCCTCGCCCTCGCGGCGGTAGCCGTTGAGTTCGTACGAGTCGCCGTCGATGGCGAACGAGAACGTGACGACGCGGAGATAGCGGACGGTCCGCTCGTCGGTCGTCTCCAGGTCGACGGCCTCGGGGTCGTCGTGGACCGTGGCCGTTGCCTCGACGCGATAGTCCGGGTCCGGCGGGAAGTACTCGAGGCCGTCGAAGCCCTCGCGCTCCCCGGGCGGGATTGGTGACTGGCGGTGCTCGGCCAGGAACTGGTCCTTCTCCGCCCGGTTGGCTTCGAGGCGGTCGGCCCAGTCGTCGGAGTCGCTCATACACTGACTACCGGCTCGGGTCGTTTCAGTCCGACGGCTCGGCGTCGAGGGGCAGTTCGGGCGAACACGACCCGATCGAGCGCTCAGTACAGGCCGATTTCCCCGCCGTAGTGTCCGTATACCGCCGGTCGGCGGCGGGACGCCAGTGGTCCTCGACCGGCGCGAGACGCCCCGTCGTGACTCGTCGTGGCGAAGGCGGCTCGTTCACGGGCTCGAACGACGGGACTGACGCGCCGGCCACGACCCCAGGGGACGGGCGATCGACCGCCGGACGGTCGTGGCGCTCGCAGGCGATCCCTTTGTCCACCAGTCGGTGCGCTATCGGGCGTATAACAAGGGCCCTGTCCCCCCTGGGTTTCGCTGTGGTCGCGACGCGCGGCCAGCCCGGAGAAAGGGTCGCTCAGCCTGGCAGAGCATCCACGGCGGTCGTGGGTGGCCGGCAACGGTCTCGGTGGTTCGAATCCACCCCCTTTCGTCAGCGCACGGGTGGTGTAATGGCAACATGCGGTCGGTCCACGACCGAGCTGGAGGTTCGACTCCTCCCCCCTGCATTTACATTTTTGTGGTCGTTTCCGTGCTTCTCGCGATGATTCTGGACGATGCGTTTCGGTGACGGACCGTGGGATTTGATGGGTTCGAGTTTCCGATGCGATTGGAGCCAGCAAGACCCCGAAAGCCCTCGGCCCGCTCTCTGGAGTCGGAGTCGGGACCGCAAACACCTCGAAAGCCCTCGGCTCGCTCGCCTCGCGCGGACCACGCTGCGCGCCTCACTTCGTTCGGTGCTTACGGGTCCGTGCTTCGGCCAGCGCACCTCGCCCTTTCAATCCACCAGGGCAGCCGTAGCTCGCGCGGGCCTCGCCACGCGCTCGCGGTTAACTCCACCAACCCTCCCCGGATTCGGCGCGTCCGCGCCGAATCACGCTTCCTGACCGCTCCACCGTCAGAACTTCGTTCTGACGAGCATCGCCTCGCAATGCTCGGCTCAACGCAACCGCCCGGCCGGGAGCGCGTTTCATCGCGCGACCCACCGAAAGACTCGGCACACCTCGTCTTTCGAGCCCACACTCGCTCCGCTCGCGTGGATGGGGAAGGGCAGGGCTGCGGTGGTGTGCCGTCCCTGGAGGACTGAAAGGGCGAGGGGTGGTCCGGGAACCCGGGCGCAGTAAGCACCGGAGCGAAGTCGTTCGAAAGGCGCTCCGCGCCTTTCGTGATGACGAGAGAGCTCCGCTCTCTCGAACCACGAGGAGCGCAGCAAGCCCCGGGACCGGAGCACACCGAGGGCTTTCTGAATGTTGTTGTCGATTCTGATTCCGACTCGTGAGAGCGCAGCGAGGGCTTTCTGGGTGGTGCTGTTGTCATACCCATTCCTTCGACAGCCAATTGCAGTACCACTCACACACGAACACGACCATACGATCGGGAGCCGATCCAGTGGACAAGCCACACGATTATTACGCGCGCGACGCGACGGGCAGAACGTGCGAGGGCTGGACCGTCGGGCGGTCGTCTGCGCGCTGGCTATCCTCGCCGCCCTCGGCGGCGCGAGCGGTGGGGCCGTGGCGCAGGCGACCGAAACCCCCACGGAAAACGGAACGGTCCAGCACGAACGGCCGGAGGCGGCAGGAGAGTCGGGCGACCTTCAGGCGCTCCAGCGGTGGCTCGACGGGCGGTTGAGCGGCCAGCTGGAGTCGAGTACGGTCGCCCTGAGTGAGGGCGAGTATGAGCGGGCCAGGGCGATGCTCGGTGACGACTACGACGAGCGTCTCGACCAGTACGTCGACGTCGCGGGGGAGACCGGCGAGGGGGAGGACGCCGGCGAGACGTACCGGGACGTCCGGGAGTCCCAGCGCGACCTGGCGACGCAGGCCGAGCGCTTCGAGCAGGCGAACGAGCGCTACGACCGAGCACGGGAGAACGGCAACGAGACCGCCGCGCGGCAGGCGGCCCGTGAGATGAACCGGGTCGGCGACCGAATTGGTCGGAGCGGGGCGAACACGACGCGGGGCTACGCCACACTGGAGAACCAGACGGGCGTCGACACGGACTCGGAACGAGCGGTGGTGACGAACCTCACCGCGGACGTCAGGGAACGCCAGGAAGCGGTGCGACAGGCCACCTTCGTCGAGACCGAACTCGCAGTGCTCGAGGCGACGCGGACCATCTCCTTCACCGACCCGCTGGAACTGACCGGCCGGCTGACGGCCGAGAACGGGAGTGCGGTGGCCAATCGAGACGTGATCATCACCGTCGCCGACCGGCCGCGGGCGACGACCACCGACGGGGAGGGGCGATTCACCGTCACCTACCGACCGCGAACGCTCCGAACGGACGCCACGAGCGTCGCGGTGGCGTACGTCCCGCGGAACGAGTCGGCGTACCTCGGGTCGAACGCGAGCGGGCCCGTCGACGTCCAGCAGGTCGAGCCGACGCTCACGGTTCGTGAACACACCGAACAGACGAGCTTCGGGGAGCCAGCCGGCGCCATCGTGGCGGTCACCGTCGACGGCCAGCCGGTGGACGGCATCCCGGTCGTCGCCGACGTCGCGGGCCAGCGGGTCGGCCGGGCGACCACCAACGACGAGGGCGCTGTCCGCGTCGACGGCCCGCTGCCCGCGACCGTTCCCGCCGGCGACCAGGAACTGCGCGTCGCCGTCCCGCTCCGGGACCGGGCCATCGCGGCCGCCGACGAGCAGGTCCCCACTACGGTCGACGAAACCGGGACGGCCCTGAACGTCACCGGCGAGCGCCGAGGGAGCGAGGCGACGGTCAGCGGCCGGCTGATCACCGACGACGGCCGACCCGTCGACGGCCAGCAGGTCCAGCTTTCGCGTAATGGAACCGTCGTGACGACCGTCGAGACCGGGCCGAACGGGAGTTACGCCGTGACGGTTCCGCTGGCACCGGAGAGTGCGGCACCGAGCGGCCGCGTCCAGGTCGCAGCGAGTTTCGACGGGGCGGAGACGAACCTCGACGCCGCTCGCGCGACCACGACGTTCGACGTCGACCAGGCCGGGGGATCGAGTACGCTCCGCCAGGAGTGGCTCCCGGGCGACGTCTCCCTGTCCGTCCTGGTGGGCGTCGGCGTGACCGGGGTCGGGCTGGTGCTCCTGGGCGTCTGGTTGGTCCGGCGTCGCCGTTCGAACCCGGGCGAGGAGAGCGACGACGCGCCAGCGGTGAGCCAGTCGGCCACGGAGACGACAGACGAGTCGCCCGACGGGCCGCCGGCTATCGAGCGAGCCGAGACGTTCCTCGAACGCGGCGCCGCGGGGGCAGCGGTCCGGGCGGCGTACGCGGCCGTCCGCGAGCGACACGCCGCCGACGGGGCGCCCCGGACGCACGCGGAACTCGTCGCGACGACCGAGTCGCTCGGGGAGGACGAACAGCGGGCGTTCGAACGCGTCACGAGCGCCTACGAGCGTGAGGCGTTCGCGCGGGGCAGCGTCGACGAGCGCGGGGCTCGTGACGCGCTGGATGCCGCGGGAGAACTGGTCGAGCGCCGGCAGTCCTAGACAGCCCAGCGGAAAAACGACGGCCTATCGGGTGAACGCGAACTGTTCGTCGTCGGCGTCGTCGGAGCCATCCCGGTCGTTCCGCAGTCGGTCCAGTTTCTCGTCGGTCGCTCGCAGTCGCTCGACGACCGGTCGGAGGTCCTCGAAGCCGGCCGAGCGGACGACGTCGCCGCTCCGGACGTCGAACTCGACGACGCCGTGTTGTTCGAGCCGCGGGAGGTGGTTGTGGTGGAGCGATATCTTGACCTGCCGCCGCGCCGCCTCGTCGACCGAGGTGACGGATTCGTCCCGCTCCCAGGCCGCGATCTGCACGGAGAGAGAGTCGAGATCGGTGTACTCGTTCGAGAGGAGATAGTACAGCGCGAGCCGTCGCCGCGACTTTCCGAGCACTGCACTGAGTCGATCGTCTGTGACTGGGGACCCCGCCATAGCTACCTGATGGAGTATGCCCTCCCTTACAACACGATTGCCTAACCAGTTAGGGACGATCTGACGCGCGTCTGACGCACCGCCACACTGCGGAGTTCGCGGCCCTCGGAACCGCTCTCCGGGATCGAGGGGGTTTTCGGCCGCCGGTGACCCGGGAAGCGACCGCCGTGGTATCCCAGCCTGCGGCCATTCACCCCCACGTCCAGCGGGCGTCGAGCACGTACCGGTAGAGCCCGCTGAAGCCGATGGCGACCGCGTTAGCGATCAGGTAGGGGATAGCCTGCCACTCGACCAGCGCGAACAACACCGCGAGCTGGATGGGGATGGCCGTCCCGCGCACCACGTTCGTCTTCACCAGGCCGACCAGGTAGTCGAACCGGCCCGTGTTTCGGGTGGCACGAAACGTCCAGGCGTTGTTGAGCACGTACGAGAGGACGATTGTGAACTCGATGGCGACGGTCGCACCGACCAGATAGTTGAGCCCGCCGGCGTCGACGAACGCCCACAGCAACACCATCTGGACCCCGGCCGCGACGGTGCCGACGGCGACGAACTTGCGCAGTTGCGGCGCGATGGGTCCGTCCAGGAGGTTGCGCAGCAGCTCCCGGACCATTATCGATAGCCGAGCGCCTCCAGTCGTGCCCCGAGGTCGTCGCCGACCTCGTCCGTCGTCGAGCGCTCGGCCCGGTCGCGCAGCAGGGCGGCGTGGGCGTCGACGAGTGGCGCGAACCGCTCGACGACGGCCTCGGCCTCCTCGGTCGGGTCCGTCGACAGGTCCGTCTGCTGGGTCGGGTCGTCGGGTCGGTAGTACAGTTCGGTCGTTTCCGTGTCGACGTTTTCGACGTAGGTCCAGTCACGGTCTCGGACGCTGACCAGCAGGTCGCCGTCGTCGAGTGACCGGGGGATGGGCTGGGACGTCACGTCGTCGCCGCGGACCGTGACGGAGACAACCGGGTCGTCGGCCGGGGCCGCCCCGTCGAGCACGCTCGGCGCGAGACTCGTTCCCGCCCACTCCCCGGGCGCGTCGACGTCGAGCAGGTCGGTCACCGTCGGCGGGACGTCGTCGAGGCCGACCTGGCCGTCGATCCGTCGGCCCTCGGCGCCGGGGACGTCGACGACGAGCGGGACCCGGATCAGTTCGTCGTAGAGTTTGGGGTAGTGGGCGAGGTGGCCGTGCTCCTGGAACTCCTCGCCGTGGTCGCCCGCGACGACGACGGCGGTGTCGTCGGCGATGTCGTTGGCCGAGAGCGTGTCGAGGAGCCGGCCGACGCTGGCGTCGACCTGCCGCACGGCGGCCTGGTACAGCGTTCGCAGGTCCGCCAGGGTCCGCTCGCCGACGTCCCAGCCCAGGCCGGTCCGGGTGTGGGCGTGGAGCATCCGATGGGTCCCCACGCGGTCCGAGGACACCTCGCGGATGTAGCGGGGCGCCGGGACGTACGGCGTGTGGGCGTCCATGTAGTGGACCCAGAGGAAGAACGGTCCGTCCGCCTGCTCGACGAACTCGGTCGCGGCGTGTTCGACGTCGAACATCCGCGAGGTGTCCAGGAACGGCCGGTCGTCGGAGTTGCCGCGCAGTCTGGAGCTGATCCGCCGGACCGGCGAGGTCGCCAGCTGGAGCCACGCCTCCACCGTCGGGTGAGTCGCGAGGTAGCGACTGTACAGGCTGGAGCCGACGCTGGCGACGAAGGGCTCGAACTCGTCGAA
>Ga0208412_1000532_pt1 | contig 19929 bp, 20 predicted proteins | sample AntDeeMetag02WF4_FD_184758 | JGI IMG/M metagenome (GOLD analysis project Ga0208412, IMG submission 184758) | Saline lake microbial communities from Deep Lake, Antarctica - Antarctic Deep Lake Metagenome 02WF4 (SPAdes) (version 2) | ecosystem: Environmental > Aquatic > Non-marine Saline and... | reverse complement strand
AACGATTACAGACAAGCAAATGAACTCTAAGCCAGCGAAATCGGTCTGGTTGACTGAGGATGCTCCGAGGGGCTGTGGGCGTTTTATGGCCCGCATTCTGAAAAGCGGGGACAGGCTGTTTTATTTCCGATATACCAATTCCCAGGGTGAGCGGGTTTTCCTTCCTGTAGGCAATTACGACCAGTCCGGTAAAGACGGCTTAACCTTGCGAGAAGCGCGAACGAAGGCCGGTGAGCTTTCCCGCTTATATCAGGCTGGCATTCGGGATTTGAGGGAGTATCAGGAAGCGGAGGAGGACGCACGTAAGGCCACACATGAGGCAGAGATGGCCAGGCTGCGGGCTGAGCGAGAGGCTGCAGATGCAGAAAAAGCACGCCAGGCCGCCCGTAAGACGGTCAAAGAGCTTTTTGAGCATTGGGCGGATATCGACCTTAAAAACCGGAAAGATGGCGGTGCAGAGGTTCGTAGGCTCTTTGAAAAGGACGTTCTCCCTAAAATTGGTCAGCTTGCGGTTGAGGATGTCAAAAAGGGCCATGTCATAGAGGTCGTTGATGCGCAGCTTAATCGCGGTGTGACCCGCATGGCGAAGCTGACGCTGAGCCTTATCAGGCAGATGTTTCGTTTTGCAGTCGATCGTGATTTGATTGAGTACGACCCCACAGCCAGTATCCGGAAGTCAAAGATTGGCGGCAAAGACGTTGAGCGCGACAGGGTGTTGAGTGATGATGAAATTAAAGCGCTTGCCAATCAGATCCCCGATGCTCAGATGTTACCTTCTACCTCTATCGCTATCTGGATCATGCTGACAACTTGTTGCAGAATTGGGGAATTGATTAAGGCAGCGTGGGTCGATGTGGATTTGAAACGAGGTACTTGGAAGATACCCGCTGAAAACAGCAAGAATGGCAAACCTCACGAGATTGCCCTGTCCAGTTTTGCTGCAGCCTGGTTCAAAGACCTGAAAACGCTTACCGAGGATTCTCGGTGGTGTTACCCAAATTCATCGGATTCTGGCCCTGTCTGTCCGAAATCAATTACTAAGCAAATTCGTGATCGGCAGTTGCCGGCGGGCAAAGAGCCGAACAAGGGGCGGAGCTCAAATGCCCAAGCAATGGTCCTCCCGGGAGGGAAGTGGACACCACACGACCTCCGGCGAACAGGGGCAACAATAATGACAGCGCTTGGTGTTATGCCTGAGGTTGCTGAACGATGCTTGAATCATACGGAAGAGAACAAGGTTAAAAGGGTTTATCAACGCCATAGTTATGGCCCTGAGAAACAAGAAGCTTGGGATTTTTTGGGGGCTCATATCAGGAAACTGTTTCATACTGGTATTAGGTAGGTGCAATTGACCATGAAGGTGAACGACGATTCTTTAGTTTTCCTGAAGAGCATTTCGTTAGCTAGACCAGAAAAACGAAAACAATTACTTGAGATTTATTTTCGTTTTGGTGGAAGAGTCTTATGCTCAATACCTCCCAGTTACGAGATATTTTTGAGACAGACAAAAATTGACCACTATGGCTATGAAAGAGGTAGAAGATATTATAGATTTCTACTCAATACGCCTATTATTGAGTTGATCCGAGATGAGTGTCGACATCTTGTCTCCTTTGGATCTTGTATTATTAATGAAATACAGGAATTTTATGAAATAGATGAGAATTTTAATCTATCAAAAATTGGTGTTGATGACGTCATATTAAGGGTTGATGGTGCCAAACCAATATTTCGGAGGGCTCGAGAGGAGGATTTTTTTGATCGTGACCGATCAATGATGGGGCATAAAATAATTTCCCAAATTCTTATTGGTTCTTCTCGAAGGCCAGATGTCGATTATTTTCCTGAATCTGATTTTTGTGAAAATACTTTTTCAGTTTCTTTCGATAACATCCTTATTGAAAAAGACAAACTTGATGCTTGTCTTTTGGAGCTGAATAAGCTTGTGCCTGAACCAATAATTGTAAAGTACGAAGAGTGGATGCCATTTGGTATCAAGGTGATAAATCAAGTGGCAGAGGAATTCAAAAAAAATATTAGTGATGGCGAATCGCAGCTTACATATTCAAAACGTATCAAAATTGAGAAAAAATTCAGAGATTACTTTGACGATAAAAGAATTAATTCTCAAAAAATGGGCGATTTAATAAAAATATTATTTGATAAGAATTCAAAAACTCCAACTGGATTTTTTTTACTTTACAACCAGTCAGCAATGACGTTAATCGATGTTGTTAATGCTCTAGCAAGATTTCATATTGAAAGTAGAGTCGTATTTCGAAACCATTCTATCTTAACATCTAAAAAAAACATCCAACCTAGTGGCTTTGAGGGCCTAGTTGAGGAAAAAAGTAGGATAAAAAACGAGCTCGATGAGTTAGATGGTGTGGATACTGAGAAAATGTTGGACGAGATAGAGAAAAAACAATCATGCACGTATTATATGAAAAGATCAATTAACTCAGCTGCACATAGAGAATGGATACATTACGAGCTCGATCTTCTAAAATATCAGTCTGTAAAGCACCTTTCAAAAACAATCAGTGATCTCATTCGGATGAATTCTTGACATTAATGTAATTATCAAATTAGTAAAATAAACGATAGATTGATTAAAAATTTTCATATTTTGGTATTGAGATTTTTCGAGGTCGTCCAGATCGCATAGACGACGATGGCATATTTCCTCTGAAAAAAGTCCTGTTTTTATTAACTATCGCTTGTAACGAGAAGTCTATCTTTGCTAAGTAGCGTGCAGCTATCTTGAGATTTGATATCTTATCGGTATCCCAGTAATCCACGCGACCGATTCCGTAATGCTTATACCGAGATGGATTGATTGCATTACAGTTATGGTAATCACCCTTGCCATTTGTAATGCTTAGTTTCCAGTGTTCACCAATTTGGTAGGCAATCAAAATATCCTTTTGGTGCTTTGAGCCGTCATAGATAAGCATCACATGGAAGTGGAATCCTCTATTGTGTCCATGTTCGAGTGAACCTATAAAACCAACCGGCTTAGGAATGGCGCTTGATTCATTTAGGTCTCTTCTAAATAGGCTCCAGAATCTCGTCATATCTGCTAGCAAGTCTCGAGTAAAATTCACTCTATCTGGTGCAATTTTTAAGTGCAGATCCAATCTTACTATAAGCATTCTAGCGTAGTTATCTTTTAAGGCATCTATATAACTGTTTATGCTTATTTCTCTTTTTGTTTGAGACTTTCTCAATTTCTTTATTGTATTATTAAAGTGTGGTTTTGAAGTATGTGATCTTAAAGCCTCTTTAAATCTCTGGTAAACCTCGTTTGATTCTAAGCTTCCCTTAAATATCATATTGATGTCTGAGTCTATGAGTAGCGGTGATAGTACGTCTGATTTTGCGCTAAAAAATGCTGAAACGTAAGGGTTGTAGGCATACAGAGGAGCTGTTTCTGATAGATAGTCTTCTGGTATTGATAGGAGTCTAATTATATTCTGCTTTGAACGATTATATCGTTTGCTTGGTACGCCTCCACATAGCTTGATAGTTAAGGATTCTATGCTGTCTAAGTCTTTAATCGTATCAATTGATTCATATATATATTCGTTGCATAAGCTCATGATAGTATTTTCCTTGTGATAACATTCAATTCCTTCATTGCAATATTATAATTATACAATCGTAGTTATCCATTTGCTTATTGATCTATCTATCTGTTTATCTGTATTCCTATCAATGTGACAGTGACAATAGAATAGGTACCAGAACTAGCTCGTAGTTTTTTGCCGTCAATATGGCCTGAAATGTGTAGTTTTCAGGCCGTTAAGTTAGTGGCCTATACTATAGGCTCAATTGAGGCATCGTATCGATAAAAGTGGTTTTATCATAGACGGTGATTTCAATATTTCTGTTGAAAACAAGGTACTCAAGAGCGTTTCGAAATCGCCCAGGTTGCCTTAGAGGCGATGGAGCATATTGCCGCACATACCTTTTTGGGATGCATCGTCGGTTCTGACTTCTTGCAGTGGATTTAAGCCAGTCATATAGGACCACGGAATCGGAGATATGTTGAGGTGTTGAATCGAATACCATCATGTACTCTTTAGAAAAGAATACACATATGTGGATAGCGATATCTAGAGTCTCAAAGCTGATATCCCCCTGTTTTTTATTGAATACATGGAGGATGCCGGCTACTCGGGCGATGTTATCCATAAGCTTGGATGCGTGATCAGTTGCGTTATAATATATTCCGCCCGGTTGCATATGCGCTTCGATTTCGTTAGCTGTATTAATAAATAGTTCATCCGCTTGTTTTTCAAACTTTATTATGGGTTTAGTTTTCACGATTTACCTCGGCGGCTTGCACTTTTTTGATAAGCTTACTCATTCGCGCCAGATACGACGCCGGATCAAAGTTCTGCCTTTCGTTAATTGATATCTTTCTGAAGCCCATGGTCGATAGTGGTCCACATACGAGCGTTCTTGCCCAAAGACCCGAGGCTTTGGCTAGATCTGATTTACGCAGGCGGTATTCCTGGAATGGCCCAGGCTGAATGGATATGAATAGAGCCAACCTTTGGTCTTGGAGCATGAAGGAGTCTGATGTTTTCCGCTCAATCTTCAGGGGCGTGCCGCTCCAGCAGGAGTTCAGCATTGACAGCCCAGGAGTGACTAAGCGATTTAGAGTGCCCGCACCTTCGTCAGCTAAGACGCACACATTTTTCGTGTTTTGATGCATCCCTTGTGCTAACGCTGGGTAGGTTGTGTCGTCATACAGAGTTTGAAATCTTTTTGGTTTTTGCGGTTTAGACTGCAAGTGTGCGTCGAGGAGAGCCTGCATCTTGTCGATCATGGAATTACTCATCGGTGGTCTCCTCTGCAAACATTTCGTTGATGTTCTGTTCGATTGCTTTGCTGAGTTTTTTCTGGAGCTCTTTTTGGTGAATTTCCCAGATATAAGTGTCCCGCTCCCACTGATGCATCTGCCTCTGATACTCCTGCTCTGCAGCGATCTCTGCTTCGCGAATCGGCTTGAAAAAATAATTGATTAGACTGGATTTTCTTTCACCAGATTCCGCTATTAACAGGCCGAACAAAGAAAGAGGCGTGATACCTCCGGCAGGGCGCTCAACGTCGCATAATGGCTGAGTTACTGTAGATGCCGCGGTCAACGCCGTGAGCAAAGTGTGGGGGTAGGGCGCTTTGATTATTTCTAGAGCATCGCATACTGCCTCACCGAGTAAACCTAGCCTTATTGGATCTGGTGGACCGACGTATCGGTCAAAAAGGTTGATTTGCCTGTGCCATCGTGTCGGAAATGCTCCATTCTGTCGCATTCATTGTCTCCTCAAGTACTGACATTTATTGATTTCGTGATCTTTCAATCTGAAGTTCCATCCAGTCGTCGATCTCATACTCGACCCATGCCACTGCACCGCCCCCGAGCCTGATCTGTTTCGGAAAGTCGGCGTCGAAGTATTCGCAGCCTCTTTTGAGCTTGTTGTAGACTGAAGCCCGAGACAGACCAGTTTTGTCTATTACGGTTCTCAACCGAATGAATCGAAGTTTTCTATGGTTTGTTCCGGTCATGGGTTGCCTCCTCAACAATCTGAATTAAAGGCTAAGTTCTGCAGGGGCCGGGGTCAGCTTTAATCCCGAAATATTCCGGAATATCGTCTGGATTCTGCCTTTTTTGAAGCGAGGTACCATCGAATTTTGCTACAGCTGCTCCGCGTAGCAGCTGTAGCTGTAAAATCCTTAATTCAAAAATTTTTCAAACCTATATCACCTCTGTGAACCAGGGCACTGACAGTGCCTTCCCTCCCCGTTCACAGAGGTAATTCAAATGTCTGAAAAATGCCCCAACTGCCTGTCCGTCCGGATCGGCAAGAACAACTACGGAAAGAAAACCGCTGGCGTGGTCGGTGCTTCTGCCGGGACCTATGGCGGCTATGCCGCTGCAACGGCTGGTGCGCAAGCTGGCGCAGCCCTCGGCATCGTCGCAGGTCCGATAGGTGCAACTGTCGGCGGGATCGGTGGTGCGGTTATCGGCGCGCTGCTTGGCGGTGCAACGGGCGCATCCGCTGGCGTGATTCTGGGGGATGTTCTGGACGACCGTGTCCTCGACAACTACCACTGCCTCGATTGCGGCTATTCCTTCGGCGAAGACCCTAACTCCCGAGGGGGATAGCTCTAACGCCCGAGGGCGAACCCGAACTCCCACGGGATAAATTACTGACGCCCAAGGGCGCGCCCGGTCTCCCTCGGGTGAAGAGAGTCACGCCCTCGGCAAAGACGTTAATTTTCTTGAGAAAATTTCTAAGGAGAACAACTATGGCTCATCTCATCGAGCAAATGGCCTACGTTGGCCAAACCCCCTGGCATGGTCTGGGGAACGAGCTGACCACAAATCAGCCGCTGGAAGTCTGGGCAAAGCAAGCGGGTCTGGACTGGCAGATCCAGGAAAGCCCGGTGCGCTACGTCACCAATTCCGGTGGCACCCTGGGTGAAATCCTGTCCTATCCGGATTCCAAGGTGCTTTACCGCTCGGATACACGAGCACCGCTGTCGGTGGTTGGTAACCGGTTCAAGGTGGTCCAGCCCGAGGAAATCCTGGAGTTCTACCGGGACCTGACCGAGGTATCCGGTTTTGAGCTGGAAACCGCCGGTGTTCTGAAAGGTGGCCGAAAGATGTGGGCGCTGGCCCGTACTGGTCAAACCGGCATGCTCAAGGGCAATGACCAGACCAACGCATACGTGCTGCTGGCCACCGCCTGTGACGGCACCATGGCAACCACCGCGCAGTTCACCAGTATCCGTGTGGTGTGCAACAACACCCTCGCTGTTGCGCTGAAGGGCTCCACTGCCAACGCCGTCAAGGTGAAGCACAACACGGCCTTCGATGCTGACCTGGTGAAGAAGCAACTGGGTATCTCTGTCTCCGCTTGGGATGACTTCATGCACCGCTTGAAAACCCTGAGCGAGCGGAAGGTGAAGACCACCGAGGCCAGGAACTATTTCCTCAAGGTCTTCACTGACGATTCCGGTGCTGGCGTCGGCAAGACCAACGAACGCTCCATGGCGAAGGCTCTCGGTCTTTATGAAGGCGAGGGCATGGGTGCAAACCTGGCATCCTCAGAAGGCACGGCCTATGGCCTGCTGAACGCTGTTACTGAGTTCATCGATCACCAACGCCGCGCCAAAACCGTGGACCACCGACTGGATTCCGCCTGGTTCGGAACCGGTGCCGCTGTAAAGAACCGTGCGTTAGAGCAGGCCATGTCACTGGTGGCCTGACCCAATCCCACAAATCTCAAAACCGCCATAAAGCCCGCCGGAGCCTGATGCTCTGGCGGGCTTTTTTATGTCTGGAGGAAAAATCATGGGCATGCGTGCAAACACAATTCAGAAGCAGCGACCGGCATTGCGCCTGGTCTCCACCAAGGGCCTCAGCCGGGATGAGTGGCTGAAGGTCCGCAAGCAGGGCATTGGTAGTAGCGATGCCGCCGCAGCTGTCGGCATGAATCCTTATCAGTCCCAACTGGAACTCTGGATGGTCAAAACCGGCAGAGATGCTGGCTTGCCGAAACCGGACTCCGACGATCCCACCTCACCAGTCTACTGGGGCCATATCCTGGAACCGATTGTGGCTGAGCAGTATAGCCAGCAGACCGGCCGCAAGGTGCGCCGGGTGAATGCCGTGCTTCAGCACCCTGATCCCGAAAAGCACTGGATGCTGGCCAACCTGGATTACTCCGTGGTGGCCGATGATGACGTGCAGATCCTCGAATGCAAAACAGCGGGGGAGTTTGGGTCACGCCTATGGAAAGAGGGTGTGCCGGATTATATCCAGTGCCAGGTCCAGCACCAATTAGCCGTTACCGGCAAACAGTCGGCAGACGTTTGCGTGCTGCTGTGTGGTCAGGAGTTGAAGATCTACCGCGTTGAACGGAATGAGGAGCTTATCGAGGCACTGTATGTGCTGGAGCGCCAGTTCTGGGATTTCGTGGAAACGGATACACCGCCACCTGTTGATGGAACCGATTCTGCCGAACGTGCCTTGCGCCACCTGTACCCGGTGGACAGAGGGGAGACCCTGGACTTCAGCCAGAGCAAGGATCTGTCCGATGCGTTCGATGAGCTGCTGGCCATCCGCTCTGAAATGGAAAGCCTCAAATCCACCGAATCCCATCTGAAACAGCGAATAGAGAGCCAGATGGGCGAAGCCTCAAAAGCAACTTTCCTAGGCGGCAGTGTGAGCTGGAAACGAAGCAAGGATTCCGTCGGGCTCAACGTGAAGCAACTGTTGAAGGATCAGCCGGGGCTTCTGGATCAGTACCCACTCACCAAGCCGGGCAGTCGGCGATTTCTCATTCAAGCATAGAACCCCATTGGCCACGCGGGCGTGACGAGTGCCCCGTGGTCCTTTTTCTCAGGAGACACATCATGATTAAAGGTTTAGCCATCACGCCTCCCGTGCTGGGGCGTATCAGCATTGGCCGCGTCGTTGAAAAGAACGGTATCCGGCTGCCACAGAAAGACGATCAGTTCACCATCACCTCCCAGATCCAGGACAAGGACGCCGGGTGGCTTTTGCACCCCATGGACGAAGAACTCAGAAAGGATGCGCCAAACGGCAAGCTGCGGACCATACCGGTACGCATGCTGTTCAACGAAGCGGATCTTAACCTGCGGGCTGAGTACACCATGTTCGACCGTAAAAGCGGGCGCCCCATGTGTGTCGGCAATGGCGGCATATGTAAGCGCCTGACGCAGTCAGGAGTGCAGTCTTTGCCATGCCCCGGGCCGACGTTGTGTGAGTTTGGTAAAGGTGGTCTATGCAGGCCCTACGGCCGCCTGAACGTGAAGGTCGGTGACGACGATGATCTCGGCACCTTCATCTTCCGCACGACCGGTTACAACAGTATCCGGACGCTTGCCGCCAGGCTGAGCTATTACCAGGCAGTCTCTGGTGGTCTGCTGGCGTACATGCCGCTGGAATTGAAGCTGCGGGGTAAAAGCACGACTCAGAGCCACCGAACGCCGATTTACTATGTGGATTTGGTGATCAAGGAGGGACTGTCACTGCAGGAGGCGGTGGCTGAAGCACGGGAAAAGGCCAGGCAAGTAAAAGAGCAGGGAGTTGACCAGGCTGCGCTGGATGCGGCAGCTTTGAGGGGGTTTGGTAATGCGCTTTTTGAATACGATGAGGATGAGCTGAGTCAGGTGGTTGAGGAGTTTTATCCAGTGACGAGAGATGCAGACAAGGGGGCCGTGGACAGTTCCTCTGTCGTATCAAAGCTACAAAGGGGCCTCGAACCTGCCACATCAGCTTCCGGATGAAATTAAACGAGTGGTCCTACATGGGCCACTCGTCTGGACTGCTAGCTGTCTATTTTTTGGTTTCGGAGGGATGATGCTGGAGTAAAAGGTGGTGTCCTGATCAAATCAGATGGTAACGAACTTTGGGTTGGACCAGTAATAACGGTCTGGGCCCGGTATCAGCAGGCTTTGAACCTGGCTTCCGTTGGCGGAAACAATCGTAAACATCGCAACCGGTGCGGGAGTGTCTCAAGGTATGAGCTGGTCAGTTCAATATCCCATAGCTTCGAGCAGTTGCACTCCACGCAGGCATCACCATCATTTAGCTCCTGAAAATGACTGCAATTGTTACACCGCTTCACATCCCTTACGCCCTTTTTGACGAACAGAGAGTTTGCTAGGGCGACCAGGTGCGTGATTCGTTTCTCGTTGTCTTCGGTGTATTTTTGCCTGCGCTCGATTTCAGCCAGCCGTAGCCATTCAGGCTGGAACGGTTTTTGCGCCTTGATAGCGGCTTTCTCCCGGTCCCGTTCGACAAGTCGTGCTCGCTCTGACTGTTCGGCTTTATAGCCCTCCAGAGCTGCAAATGAATCGAATTTTACGGTGAAAGAATCCCCTCCTCGAAGCTCCAGCGTCAGCAGCCCTTCGTGAGCCAGCCTTTTGAGGTGATTTAGAACCAAAAGATAAGGACTAGGGATCATGCGGTTCTCGGCATCGGTGAAAAACCAGACTCCCTTTTTTCCGTACCATTGGCCCCGGCGGCACCCTTGGACTTTGTGCTGATGCTTGAGGTTGATAAGTTCGGCGATCCATTCCACCAGGCCAAACTCTCGCACAACTGCTCGTTTCACATCGTTGGCACGCAAGCCGTTCCGAGGATTTCCCTGAATAAAGCGTTCATAGATAAACGCTTGCCAGACGGTGCGGTGGACCCTGAAAATCCAGTCTCCATTTTGCTCATGGTCTAGTGCTGCTGGCAGCTCTGAACTTTGAAGGCGAGGAGCGATAGCCTGTAGTGTCCCATTATCCAGCCCTCGTTCCCCGCGTCCCTGATCGAATGTTTGAGTTTGAAGCCGTTCAAGATGGCGACTGTATTGCTCGCGAAGCTGGGATTTAAGGGTTTCTATCTCGACCTTTTTCTTCTCTGCAGCCTGTTCAGCTAGACGGCGCTGCCGCCGCTCTGTCTTTGCCTTCTCAGCTCTGGCCCGATGATCGGTAATGAACCGCTTCACCTTCGCCTGCAGTGCCTGGTGAGCAGTCTTGATTTCCTCGCGGTATAGCTGGCAGGAAATCCATTCGCGGCCAGCCCTGGATAGCACCTCTTCAGCAAAGAGCTTCTCGTCTACCACCAGGTCTTGGGGCAGCAGACTCAGGTTCAGCTCAATAAGATTCTTTTTCGCCAATCGTTCCCGTTTGTCATCGGTGACGGCATGGCTAACATAGACCTCGATGAGGATTTCGGTTCCATTGCTGGTGACACCAATCACATCAGGCCTCAGACCATCCACTGTCTGCTCCACCCGGACATCGACAAAATCCAGTCTTTGACCGGGTACGACAACTTCTTCTGACAGAACATCTCCGGTAGGCATTTTTCTCCCAATGCTGTGCCGGAACTCCGGAATCACAATGTACCTGCGATCATCAATGATCTGCTTGGCCATCAGGTGAACGGCGCTCTCGTATCCGCCAAGGCATTCCCGTGACTGATGGTGCGAAAAGTAAGGCCGCTTGTGCGCACCCTGGTTTGCAATCAGAGCGCTGCCGCAGCCCGGGCACACACATTCACATGCTAACCCCCTTTTGGTGCCCTGAGGCGGGTAGAGTCGCCCCTGCCTGAGTCCGAAGGGCACTCTCAGCCTGTTGTTGTTGGTATCCACTGCCATTTCTGATCTCCTTTCCTTCACGTGGCGACAACTCTCTCTGTTAAGTTGAGTTGCCTTCGGTCAAGGCGGATAATCATCAAAAACAAGCAGTTATTCGTTCCATTCCGGAAATTCCGGAAATACAGGGGTCAACAGGCTATGAATTCCGCGGCGGAAAGCGTTAATAAGAGACAGGTATCCTTCCTGGGCCGGTGCTTTGAGATAATTGAGGACGAGCTATGCGGAAAAAGCAGAGAGAAAAACGAGTTCTACATGAACTGTATTTCTCACCTCTCCCGTCACAATTGTCTGACCACGACACAGATTCGGGAATGCGACACGAGCGCAGATGAGGAGCGAAAGAGAGACGACAAAACGTATCGCAAGTGGCTTCAGGACTTCATGGCAGCACTCAAGTCAAACCGGAGCCGCCTTCAAACCGAACTGTCCGAATATGACCTCAAGAAATTTCCCAGCATTGAGTACGTACAGGGAGTCAAGGGCAAGGAGGCACACTTCTACGTCACATCGGATGCTGCGACCACCGTTGATAATGGTGTCGCCGGCGGTGATGAATCGACTGGCGATATTGGCTCCGACTACTCAACAATCCGATATAAAACCGAGAAAATCAGCCGCCCTCCCTGGTACTTGTGCATCGCGAACCCTCTCTTCAGGACGCAGAGGGCACGCGCGCTATCTGCCTTGTCTGCACTGGTTGTGGTGTTTCTGCTGCTCCCACTGGCTATCGGCTACATCTACTTTTTTCACCCGAATGACCCCTGGCTGGTTGCCCTGTTCGCTCTCCTGCTGGCAGCGGATCTGATGCTCACAGCACCCACACTGAAGATCCTGCGCCTGATTACTCGGAAGATCACCATTGTTGATTCGATCAGGCTTCCATTAAGTAGTGTCTGTATAGCCGAGATTACCAGCGTGGGTTCAAACCACCCGTCAAGCACCGAACGACATCTCTCGGTTGTTACAGTTTCTGCCAATTGCCCTGTGTGCAATGAGAAGTATGGCCTTGATAACTCTGTCTTTCTGGAGCAAAGGGGATTAACAAACAGTCGGATAATCGGGATTTGCTATAACAATCCGATGATGCACCGCTACACATTCGACAAGGATCTAATGACCGGAGAGCGTTTACAAAGCGTCTAAGTGAGGCTGGACTTCGCCCAATACCCATGACACCCGGCCCCCAAAGGAATATCTCGACCTCAGATCTGAACGTTCGCTTTGCGACCTTCCGGCTGCAACAGCATCCGGACGCTTGCTGCCAGGCTGAGCTGCTACTAGGCATTCTCTGGTGATCTGCTGGCGTACATGCCGCTGGAATTGAAGGTTAGGGGGAAGAGCGCGACGCAGAGCCATCCGACGGTTCCTCTGTCGTATCAAAGCTACAAAGGGGCCTCGAACCTGCCACGTCAGCTTCCGGATGAAATTAAACGAGTGGTCCTACATGGGCCACTCATCTGGACTGCTGCATGTTTATTTTTTGGTTGCGGAGGGATGATGCTGGGGTAAAAGACAGGGTCCTGGTCAGATCAGATGGTAACGAACTATTGTTTAGTCTAACCTGTTGATTAATTGAAGGGATTTGCAACTTTTTGGAGTTCTAGCTGACTCCTGTTCAAGCCATCAGCAAGGAAGCGGGGAAGTCGCCTTGAAAACCAATTATGTACTGATCGACTTTGAAAATGTGCAGCCGAAAAACCTCGAGCTACTCAAGGGGCATGGCTTTAAAGTCATTGTTTTCGTCGGCTCAAAGCAGGTGAAAATTTCGATCGATCTCGCTTGTGCAATGCAATCTCTCGGCCCTGACGCTGAATACGTCAAGATTGAGGGAAATGGCCCGAACGCTCTGGATTTTCATATCGCGTTTTACATTGGGAACATCGCTGCTAAAGATCCCGATTGCTACTTCCACGTTATTTCGAAGGACACCGGCTTTGATCCGTTAATCAAGCATCTGAAGGGCAAGAAAATCTACGCGCAACGTGAAAAGGATATCTCTGAAATCCCACTCCTGAAAATCGCAAATTCCAAATCCATGACTGAGCGAATCGACGCGATCGTTGAATTTCTGAAAGCGCGAGGGGCGGCGAAGCCACGAGCAGTGAAAACGCTGTCTAACTCAGTGAACTCCTTATTCATGAAAAGCCTTGAAGAGGAGGAGCTGGCGAAGATCATGGATGAACTCGTTCGCCAGAAAATCGTTGTTACGAATGGTTCCAAGGTAAGTTACCGGTTACCCGGCAAGCCTTAAACGGTTACTGCGTAGCTTTATAGGGCTGCGCTAAATCTTGAACGACGTGGTGTTATTTATGTTGAAAGTGGCTGTTACGGTGGGGCTGGGTTTTACCCTTTACGGATGCGCATACAGCATCAAAGATGTAGATGTGAGCGGCAAGGAGCCAAGCTGTGTCAGGGAGTGCGCAATGAGTTATTCGACGTGCGTTTCCCAGGGAAACCAGGTTGGCTTCAAAACCGAAACATTGCGAGCATGCAGGGAGTCATACGTTGTTTGCACCAATACCTGCCCGGCCCAGTAGGCGATAACAAAGCGAGTCTTTCGAATGCCTTTTGCCGTTACGCGTATAAAGCGGGAGCGGCTGGCAGTACCTTGTAAATCAAACACAATTGAACAGGAGGTAATATTTGCTGTACTTAATCGCAGTAGTGATGGGGTATTTCGTCGGAACGAATGCTCTGGTTGAAAAACAGGCAAAGAGATTCGTTGGCGCAGATTATGCGAATCCCGCGATGAGTACGTTGTCGTCACTTGGCGCTTTCGGCGGATGGTTTTGTATTTTGCCCGCTGCGTATTTTATTGGCTCTGATTATGGGAACGGATTTCTCGACGGGCTCTTCTTCGTGCTTGCTTCGATCGGAGGGGCGGTGTTATCCGGATTTCTTCAAATTCCGGGTTTGAACTACCTTCTTAGCGTGGTCACCATATTCGTTAATATTGCCCTTGCCGTTGTCGTTTATTCAATGACTTGAATCCAAATTCCGATAGCCGTCAGCTATACCGCATTAACCATCGTAATTTAAGTGCCGCCGGGCTTCCATGTGGCAATTACGTGCTGATATAGCTGGCTAAAAAAAGCGACTGCCTTTGTCATGTTGATGCAATGGACACAGTGCGACCGCTATCGAACTCGAAGACCTGGGGTAAAACGTAAATTCGCAAGACCTACTAGCTGGCTTCTTGCGATCCAAGTTAAGGAAAAGTAATGGGACTATTCAGTGGAATTAAAAGCACATACAAAAAGAGCGAGGCAGCTGTAGTTGTCCAGAACCTCCTAGAGCACCAAGCTAGAGTAGGGTTGTTTGATTTAGATCCAGCCAAATCAGCGACTAACTTCACACAGTTAGTTTGGGATTCTAAGCCTGATGTGTTCAATGGGAAATTTGGTCAAAGACCCCATAAAATTGTTGTCGCAGCTTCAGCCTTGGCAAATGCTACCCAGTTATTTGACCGGAACGATTTGAACGGCGATGCGGTTGTCATCTCATTGGGCAATATTTTATCCGAAATCGAAGCTAATGGGCGTTTGTACCCTTTCAACAGCTTGGATGATCAACTGCTTGAGGGTGCGGTAGCAACATTCGTCGAAATTTCTCAAGAGCTTGAGAATTCTCCATTATCTGGCGAAATCGACAAACTTAGTGAGCGCTCAGAGAGTTTAACTTGGGAGGAGTGGCTGACAGAATTTAAGAAAGAAGCTGGCGCGATCAACCCTCAACTAAAGGTTGATGAAAAAGGCATGAGTCTCATAGATTTCATGGAGCATGAGCAGTTGCAAAGGGCTTACAGAGACGGGGTGAATCCAAAGTCAGTGGCCGCCGACTTTGCGGATCAGTTCGATATAACGAAATTTGGTCAATAATCGCATAACAAATTAAGGCAGGGCGCGCACAGCCGCGGCGGGATTCAGTGTTGGGCGAGCCCAGTGCTTTGGCTAGGATGCCAGTGTTGAACAGGGCAATTTCTTATCCTGTATGGTCATTGGGTGAGGCAATCAACATGTGTAAATTAGCTCGGCTTTATTGGCGTGGATTGTCGCGGTTGATCCCGGCATTTATCTTATCCTGAGCTTCCCTAAGCCTAGAGACGATGGTCTCGAAATTGTCTGGTACACCGAAAAACATCCTTCCGTCAATTGCAGCACTGTGATCTGCCGCTATCTTGTCGAGTCGATCAGCGTCCGGTACCAGAACCAGTTGGCCTTTTAACACCGCCTCAAAACTCACGCCCTTCTGCGGCCATCGCTGGCTCTTCATGGCCACTACGTCGGCCATGGCATCAGTGGCATCCAGGGGGTCAATAAAATTATCTTGCTGAAGGAGGCAGTCCACGTCGTACCAGTGTCGAGCCAGGCGATGTGGATCTGGGTCTTTTTCCTGAGTCGAAAATTGGTGCAGTGCGGTTAGCTTTTCCCAAAGAACATACCCGGGGTGATATGCGGCCACCGTTGCTTGAGGAAATGCGATGGCTTGAAGTTCTTCCAATTCTGCCAAATAGCATTCGACCTTATGGCTGACCGTTGGTCGGCCCCGGTTTCGGCCACCGAATTCCAGCAAGATGTAGTCGAGTTGGTAATTGCTATCGTTGCTGCTCAGTCTCGGAAAATGGACGTTGACCTTTTCCCCTTTCGATCCAGGCTCCAGCTTCGCCATTAGCCCATCAATCTCATAATGAGCCAGTTTTTCATTGAGGCGATCAACGAGATCGGTAGACCATTCTGTCAGCAGCTTTGTCTGCCGCTCGCGGAATTTCTTTTTCTGGCTATTGCTCTGAGTAGATTGTTCCCAAGCTGCAATTTCATCAGGCTCGCCAGCGAGATCACTCCAGTGAATGGAGAGATCAATGTCCTCCGAGAAGCGCTCTATGGCTCTCCAGCACTTGCTCAGTGCGGTACCACCCTTGAAGGCGGTTGAGTGAGCGCCCAGCAGGTTCTCGTCGTAGAGTAGACGAAGGATCTCCGCTACCCAGATATCCTTCTCCAGAAAATTCTGGGCCAGTCCGGCGGGATGCTTTTGAGCGCCAATGTTGAGGATGGCTTTTAGCTCATCATGTCTTTTCGGGTCGCGATAAAACTCGAAAATGTCCGTCAAGCCATCATTTCCTTTTCAAACTGCTCCAGTTTGACATGCCATCCTTCAGGGAGAGGTGTCGCCTTGAGCTTCTTGATTGCCGTGCGACTCTCTGCGTCGGAAAGCTTTAGCCTGGAAAGTGCCTTTTTCAATTCGCTAAATTTAACGGAATTGGCTGGGGTAACGCTGAAGCTTCGCAGCAACTCACCTTCCGGGCGTGATTTCCATCGTAGCTTTGATTCCGCGACATGCCGCACCTCCACGACCTCATTGCCTATCGAAAACGTTCGGCTGGCACCGTTACTCCAAAACACTGTTTTGACAGGGGCCTGGGTTTGCAGGCCGAGTCGATAAGCGGACTCAACCCCTTGCCTCACCAGCGTGTAACCATGCTGCTGTGCCCATTTCCTGGCGATCTGTTCGGCACTTGCCGTGATCTTGATGGATGGCATGCTGGCCAGGGGCTTTGGGCGAACATACATACCTTTGGCCACGCGCTCGACCACGCCTTCTTGAGCAAGTCTGCTTAGTGTTTTCTGCACAGACGCACTGGAACCCAGCTCATGGAACTGACTTATGGAAAACGGGACGCCCCGCCTCATGTGCCGCAATCGACGGGTTATTTTTTCTGACGTAGACATAGCTTAACCTGACATAACAATAACACAGTGGATTTAGTCTAGCCCCTTACTGACGAGGGATGCAAGCTTATTAATGTCAGGACTGTATAATTTACAACAGCGAAAAGAGAAAGGCTGGAACTGAGTTGGTAGACATTCTCGTTGTTCACTTAAAGTTCTATTTCAACCGTGCAGTTTTGCCTATGAGGCCCACAGTTGGGTCGGTGGAATAGCTTTTAAAATAGCTGATCCCCGACTAAATGGGTTAAACACCTGATACGGAGGGCTCTTTCTGCTACTTTTACCCGCAATACTCGGTCTGAAACCGGCTGGCAGCATGACGGCATACTCCGTCAGTAGCTGGTTGTTAAGCCCATGCCCTTCCGCGAGGGCCAGAGGCAGGACGGAACCACTAAATTCGTAGCGAGCATCCCATGAGCACCAACATCGAGCAGATCAAATCCCTGCTGCTGTCTTTGTTACCGAAAGATGGCTCTACTGTCGGAAACCTCAGTCTCAAAGAGCAGTTACGCACTCAGCATCAGTTGGAAGTCTCTGATGACGCGTTTGACGCAGCTAGACAGAGCCTGTTGACGGAAGGGGTCGTCGGCAAGGGGCGTGGTCGTGGAGGTGCAACGTATCTTAACCAGGCAAGTGCTACTGAGCAGCCAGCTCCTTCTGGATTTGAGTTGCAGGCTCAGGTAGCTCCGTCCCAGGAAGATCTGAGCTTTGGTGAGAAGCAGAAACCTGCTCGGCCTCAAACTAATCGCCAACCCGGTAAGAAAAAAAGCGAGCATAACCAAGTACTGTCATACCGGTACGACGAAAAGCGGAAGAATAATCCTCACGTGGGAATGGTCGATACTCATTCTGATGGTGTAGAGCAGAAAACAACCTGGCAATACGACCCTCACCTTTCTCCAGAATTGCAGTTCGACCCAGCTAGATCGCACGTTGAAGACCTTATTGAAGATGCCCTGCAGGCCAGAGAGGTGGAAGCAAAACAGGCCAAAGATCATTTGTTGTCTTGGTTGGACCATGCCTTAGCTGCGGATAATGAGCAGGCTATTCGGGAGGTTGTATCCAATCTGAGAAAGAGGGTAGGGGATAAGAATTTTCTGGAGCGTGAGCGGGGAGATATTGCTGAGCTCAAACGCATGCAGATTCCGTATCTGAATTGGGCGGGCAAAGCAGAACGTACCAGCTTTGACTTAGATACCGTGTCGCTCCATGTACATGAGCGAATCGATCCAGCGACGATATTGGCCGCTGTTCAGAAGCGAATTAGAGACGCCAAAGGTAAATCCTCACCAGCGTTGCAGCCAGACTTATTTCATGCGCCTTTCGAAAATCTACCATTACGTGATGCTATTGATTTCTACAAGCATGAACGGGACTGGGCCAACCGTATGATCGCCGGTGATTCTTTGTTGGTGATGAATTCTCTTCTACAAAAGGAAAGTATGGCTGGTCAGGTGCAGATGATCTATGTTGATCCCCCCTATGGGATTAAGTATGGCTCAAACTTTCAGCCTTTTGTTCATAAAAAAGATGTAACGGATCGAAAGGATGAGGATCTCACACAAGAGCCTGAGATGATAAAAGCATTTAGAGATACGTGGGAGTTAGGCATTCACTCTTATCTCAGCTATTTGCGTGATAGGTTGTTATTGTCAAGAGAGCTATTGGCTGAGTCTGGAAGTATTTTCGTTCAGATTTCTGATGAAAACCTACATCATGTTCGCGAATTGTTGGATGAGGTTTTTGGAGAGGAAAATTTCGTTGCGCAAATAGCTTATGTGACGACAAGCTCTCAAGGAAGCGGGTTGATTCCAGTCGTAAATGACTATGTTGTGTGGTATTCAAAGAATATCAATGAGGCCAAATATCACGCCCTATATGAGGTGAAGGAGTCCTGGTTTCATAGAATAAGTGCAGCACTTTGGATTAACAGGTAGAGGTAGGAGGGCCGTTGCCGGTACCCTCATTCGCTTTACCGACCAAAGTGAAGAGAATCATGGGATACCGACAACTGACCCAGGCGCAACGATACCAGATTTCGGCCTTCTTGAGAGTAGGCTGGAGCCAGAGGAAAATAGCCCGGGAGATCCACTGCCACAGCTCGACGATCAGTCGGGAGCTACGTCGTAATCGAAGCCTGACTGAATACGAGCCGATGGAAGCCAGTCGTTTGTCCATACATCGGCGCAAAGGAGCTCGCAAATCTCATAAACGAGTGCCATCGTTGATAGATTGGGTGACCAAACAGATTCAGAGCGAATGGAGTCCTGATCAGATAGCCGGTTTTATGAGGCGAGTTGGCAGTATCCAAGTCAGCCATCAGTGGATTTACAATCTGATTTACCGGGACAAAATAGCCGGTGGCGACCTCTGGAGGTATTGTCGCTTGCCTTACCAGAGACGCTATCAGCGCCATCTTGCCAAGCGAGCAGGGTTAGGCAAGATCCCGAATCGCGTAGGTATTGAGTGCCGCCCTAAAGCCGTTGATGATCGCCTGCATATAGGCCACTGGGAAGGAGATACAATCCTTCACGGGCATAAGAATTCAGGCGCGGTCACTCTGGTTGAAAGACGGTCCGGTTACCTGCTCGCAGGCTGTGTGCCGAAGCTGAAAGCCAACTTAGTGACAGACGTCATCATCCGTGAGTTAAAGCCGATCAGAGGGGCCGTACAGACGATGACACTGGACAACGGTTCTGAATTTTCGGACCACCAAACATTTAGCAAAGCGTTGTCGCTGACGTCGTATTTCTGTGACCCTTACCGGTCCAGTCAGCGTGGCTCCAACGAGAATACGAATGGCCTATTGAGGCAATACTTTCCGAAAGGCACCGACTTCGCCAAGGTGTCCAGAAAGGCAACCAGGCAAGCGGTGAACAAACTGAATAACCGACCACGAAAGCGGCTGGGTTATCGCACACCGGCAGACGTTTTCTGGGGCGAACACTCAGGAGGCTTGGATACGAGCGGTGCTGCACTTAATACTTGAATCCAGGCGGAAAGGCTGCCTT
>Ga0208412_1000524_pt1 | contig 20175 bp, 21 predicted proteins | sample AntDeeMetag02WF4_FD_184758 | JGI IMG/M metagenome (GOLD analysis project Ga0208412, IMG submission 184758) | Saline lake microbial communities from Deep Lake, Antarctica - Antarctic Deep Lake Metagenome 02WF4 (SPAdes) (version 2) | ecosystem: Environmental > Aquatic > Non-marine Saline and... | reverse complement strand
TGAACAGCGTTACGGCACTGTCCAGAAGACCGCACAAGGCGGCAAGCACCAGCCCTGTACGTTCGTGCCAGTCACAGTTGTTCTTACGTATGTACCTCATGTTATGCCTCCCAGAGTTCTTCAGCCCAGACAGAGTTGTCTTTAGGTGGTTGTGGTACTGGAAACGATTGAATAGGTTGGTCGCCTGAGCTTTGTGCAGGAAGAACATGGCATGGGCCTTATATGGGTAGTGCCTGACAACGGATGCTGTCAGGGGAGCTGTGAGAGGTTATCTAGGGGACATCTCAATACGTTGAGTAACATCAACTGGGCAGTGCAAGTCCAACTCTTCAAGAGTCGTTAATCCGTGATCCAAGGCCAAATTACCTGCCACGTTTATGTGGTAGCTAAAGTTGTAGAAGCACATGCCACTTGAGTAGTCGCATGGTTCACTGCTGTAACGGACAATGAGTGTGGCACTGAACTTACGATCATCTTGTTTACAGTGGTAGTAATCCACTGTGTAAGTGCTTCCCAAATGGGTGCATTTAGGGCAGTCATGTTTATATATTGGCTTAATACCATGCATGGTTACGCCTCCCAGAGTTCTTCAGGAAATGGTTGGTGGAACTCGGCTTTGTAAGCATTCCACAGAGTTTCAATACCGTACTCAATTACATGAGCATCGTGCAGCTCAACAGGCTTGGCCATTTGGTAATGGTCAACAAAATCATCTTTGATAGGTTTACGAAAAGACATAGGAATACTCAAGAGTTTTAAAGGATTAAAGGCACCCGTAGGTGCCTGGTTTTAATTCATCATTATTTGGGTAAGCTCTGAAAGCTCAAGATCGTTGAGGTTTAACCACAAGTCTAGTTGGATCACGCCTTTAGCGTGAGCCTTGTTACTGAAAGCGTAAACTTGTTCAAGGTTATCAAACACATGTGGGTGTTTGAGTAGGTAGTTGTCAAAGGTTAGGCACACAACTTGAAGACCGTAAACACTACGGTAAGGACGCAATTCGTTGATAGCAGCAGTGCTCATAGGAATACTCCAAAGGATTAAGTGAACTGAACCCCGAAGGGTTCACGCTTGAGCAAGAATCTCTTCACGGACACCGTGGCCATTGGCCCATGCCATGACACGCTTGGTCGCCATGGATATGATTAAGCCCTTGGCTGTAACCAGGTACTTCTGGTTACGGTTCACCACCTTAGAGGCTGGCTTGTGGTTCAAGGCAGTCACGCTAGTGACTAAGACCTTGAGCTTGGACTCATTGCTTGAGTTCATGATGCGGCACTCTGTGCCCTGAACACCAACAACCAAGTAGGGCTGTTGCTTGTAGCTAACGTACTGACCAAGTTGAACAGTCATAAAATACTCCAAAGGATTAAGTGAACTGAACCCCGAAGGGTTCAGAAAGGGAAGTTGTCGAGGCTTACAGGCGCATGACAAGGTTGAGTAATCTCGTATTGCTGGAAGGCACAACGGTACTCATCCAGTTCGTACTGGAAGACATACTCATTAAGCTCGTCAGACCAGAACACTGGCCCATCACCTGTAGCAGGATCACAGTCGTCACCAAAGGTGGATGACAACTCTGATGCTTGATCAACAAGTTGGGGATTAACCAACTCCTGACCAGACTGGACTAGGTACACAGCTTCGAGGTATGCCTGATCAAATAACTTCATAAGACGTACTCCAATAGGAACAGGGAACCAATGTGCGAATGCACATTGGGTAGTGAATGAGTGGGACAAGCCCATTACAACCACGTAGTGGTGCAGTTCGAGTCAGTAGCGTGAGTCTATTAGCATATGACCAAACACTTCGTGTTTGATCTATTAACATATAGGGTGTATATCGGAATGGGTGTGAAGGTAGATAAGGTATCGGAGATGATACTATTGGTACACTAAACAGTACCTTAAACAGTACATTGACACTCCTGAGCCTACTGTCCCTTATAGGGTATGTGTTGAGCTGAGGGTTAGGTCAGCTTGAGTGTGATGGCCACTCATGAGGCTCACAGGCTGTCACAGGTGTGAGTGTAATAGAGTGTAGTGTGAGGTCAGACAGGACGTCTCAATAGTAATACAGGACATTCGCTCCCGCTCTGTCGCTAACGGCACTGTCTCACCCTGTGTAATGTGTTGTGTAATGTGTGCACCAAAAAAGGTGCCACCCCGTAGGGTGGCGATTGCTTACTCCGGATTGTCCTGAGTAGTAGGCTTGGAATTAGAGTCTGATGAAGGCTTGGGCTCCATCTCCTCTTCGATCTTAGATACCAGCATGTCCATGCTGGATGCGTATGCGTCCATGGCACGCTCGGTGCCTTGGAAGAACTTGTTGATGATGCGGAAGAATGACGCGATTGCTTCGAACATGGTGATACTCCATTGATTGAGGAAAAATTCCAACCTACCACGTAGTGGTAGAGTTGGTGATGAGTGGGGTGGTAGTAGAGGTAGGAGCGGCGAAACACCCCCGGGGGGGTGGTTTGGTTTTATAGCTCCGTACCAGTAAGCCCTACACTCGTACCCATTTTGAATTTTCCCCTGTTAGTTTCAAATAATAATAATTCTCATCTCTATATACTGTTCATTATTTGATCAACTGTAAATATCTCTGAATTAAGTAACAAATGGTTGTTTCATATAACACTTCGATCATTTACTTAATTGAGGGTGTCATGAATAACGATCTTATATTGTCCCGGTTTGCCTGGTTGTCCGGCAACGCCATAGAGTGTCCGCAGGGCACCTACGGTTTACTGAAGTTCCCTACTGGTGAGGAGTTCTTTACTTGTGAAAATCCCTGGCTTAATAACAAACCCTATGTGTCGTGCATACCTACTGGCGTTTATTACCTGGAGCAACGGCATTCTCCTGTTGTACAGAGAACCAGTGGTGGTGAGTTTAATGAAGGATGGGAAGTAACCGATGTAAGTAACCGGGATTACATAATGATCCATCCGGGTAATTGGCCTGGGGATGTGGAAGGGTGTATTGCAGTAGGTAAGAAGCTGGGTATACATCAGAACAAGCAAGGTAAACAGGCGCTTACTGTACTGGATTCGCGTAATGCGTTCCGTGAGATTATGGAACTGATGAGTGAGCACAACTCGTGGACATTGGATATCCGTACGTACTTCCCTGACAGTTACTAATGGGTTGTCTTATCTAGCCTCACTTCATGTGGGGCTTCTTTTTCTCTGCATTAATAAAACCGATTACTTATAGTCAACCGATACTGTATCTATATCGAGAGAGACTATGAGCGATTTTACCGTCGATCAGTTTAAAGAAGCATTACCACCCAGTGTCCGTAAGTCTATGGATCAACAAATGGCTGATAAGTTTAATCAGTTAATGAATGATCCAGATATGCAGGAGACGTACCGGGATAACTTGATGAGTTATACCCAGGTGATGAATGAAGGCAAGTTTAAGCTGTCGAGTTATTTGGACGCGGTTAAGTACGTCAGTCATCGACTGATGGGTAAGACCATGAAGGATGCGTACCACTCGACTTTCCCCGACAAGATCCAGGATTGGACGATGCGGGGTGTGGAGCTGAAGGATCAGGCGTCCTACATCACGGCCTACAACAAGACCAAGTTGGTCAACCGGATCATGGAGCAATCCTTGGTTCCCCTATGGGTGTTGAATCAGGACGCGACTCAGAAGGCAATCAATAAGCAAGTGGAACTTATGGCCGGCGCCAAGAGTGAAATGGTTCAGATGCAGGCCGCGAACTCCCTCCTTACCCACCTGAAAGCCCCTGAGACCCAGAAGCTGGAACTTGAGGTGAGCCACAAGGAAACCAGTGCCATTGACGAGCTACGTCGGGCGACACAGGAGCTGGCGTCTGCACAACGGTTGCAAGTGCAGTCCGGGCAGATGAATGCCGAGCAGATTGCTCACAGCAAGATCACCTACGACAACAACACAGAGGAAGATGTATGAGTAAGTCATTATTTAACTGGGCGGTTACTAATCAATACGGCACGGATTATCCATACAGCAGCCGCAAGTCCGATATAGCACGGTGGGTTCTACGGTGGGTCTATGCAGAGCGTTACCACTATTACGTTCAAGCCAATGCAACACAGAGGTATCGGGATCGTATATGGGGCCTGGAAAGTGACAACGATATGTTTAAGCGTCGGTTAGATTCGATGTATAAGATCTGCGCTGAAATGGACGGAACAGGGAAATCGTATACGTATGAACGGTTGATGAGACAAGTACACGGTACACCTAGCCCTACCGCGAAGGGAGCCTCACTGTGAGGTATATCTGGCTGTTACATCCTGAGTCCCCGGGTGAGCGTGTACTGGTTGTACGGGGATTCTTTGCCCGACTGGTTCGGCCCAAGCACTTTGCCACCCTGGATGAGGTCGAGGCCTACCGCCTCTATTGCATAGGCCTACGTGCAAGAAGGGGACACGGATGATTGATCCCGTAGGCGAAGCCCTCAAAGAAGTTATGGGTGTTGAGGCGTACCTCAATACCTGTAACTATACCGTCGATCCGAACTACGTACCCAGCGACTTCGCATTGGAGTTTGTGTCGTTTATCAAGCTGGTGAACGGTGGTACCGGGGAAGAGAACCTGACGCCCTTGGTTCACTACTACATGCTGGACACCATCGCAGATGGTGGCCGGCGCATAACCAACCTGTGTCACCGGGGTGTTGCGAAGACCACGGTCATGGGTGAGTACCTGTTTCTCTACATTGGGGTGTATGGGGAGCTGCCGGGATTCGGTCGAGTAGACCTGGCGTTATATGTGTCGGACTCGATTGAGAACGGCGTGAAGAACATGCGGAAGAACCTGGAGTTCCGTTGGCAGGATTCGGACTTTCTTCAGAAGTACCTACCGACCGCCAAGTTCACGGACATTCGTTGGGAGTTCCACAACGCAGACGGGAAGATCTTTATCGTCAAAGGCTATGGCGCCAAGACCGGTGTCCGTGGTGCCAAGGAGATGGGTAAGCGGCCTCAGTTGGCGGTACTGGATGACTTGATCTCAGATGAAGACGCTCGTTCCGCGACCGTCATAGCCGCGGTTGAGGATACGGTCTATAAGGCGGTGGAATACGCCCTACACCCAACACGCAACATGATGATCTGGTCAGGCACGCCATTTAACGCGAAGGATCCACTGTACAAGGCGGTGGAGTCTGGCGCTTGGTCAGTCAACGTGTTCCCGGTATGTGAACAGTTCCCGTGTTCCCGTGAAGAGTTCAAGGGTTCCTGGCCCGACCGTTTCACGTACGACTATGTGAAGCACCAGTACGACAAGGCCATTCTGCTGGGCAAGGTCGAAACCTTTAACCAGGAATTGATGTTGCGGATCATGTCGGACGACGACCGGTTGGTACAGGACAATGAGGTCCGTTGGTACAAGCTGGACAACGTGACCAAGAACAAACCGCTGTTCAACTTCTACATCACAACCGACTTTGCCACGTCACAGAAGGAAGCGGCCGATTTCAGCGTGATCTCCGTGTGGGCCTTCAACAATAACGGGGATTGGTTCTGGGTTGACGGGATCTGTAAGCGTCAGTTGATGGATCAGAACCTGAATGATCTGTTCCGGTTGGCTCAGATGTACAAGCCGCAAGGCGTGGGCATCGAGGTCAGTGGTCAGCAGGGCGGTTTCATTCCCTGGATACAGGATCAGATGATGGTACGGAACCAGTACTTCACTCTGGCTTCCGAGAACAACAACGGCAAACCGGGCCTGCGGCCGACGACCAACAAACTGGAACGGTTCAACGTGGTCCTGCCGTTGTTCAAAGCCGGAAAGATTTACTTCCCGGTGGATAAGAAAACAGACACCTCGGTGCAGGAGTTTATGAATGAGATTTCCCTGGCTGCGCGGTCAGGGTTCCGATCCAAACACGATGACTTCCTCGATACCGTCAGCCAGCTCCCGTTGATGAATGCCTGGAAGCCTACCGAAACGGGTGAGCTGTCACAGGACGATGAGACGGGGCTGTGGGAAATGGACGATGAAGACGAAGACGTTGGGCCAATGAGTTCATACATTGTTTAATAGGGGATACCTATGAATTTACAAGATGTGATAGATCAGCTATCTGGTAGTGAGTTATCAAACCTGTTTGTGTTTGATGATGATACCGCCGAAATTACAGTGGCAAGCCGTGCCAAGTTAATTCCGCAACTTAACCTTGGGTTGCAGTTGCTGTATACCCGGTTTTTCCTTCGAGAAGGGACCGAAGTTATTAACATGTCTGAGGGTGTATACACCTATCCACTTACAAGTACGGATGTGCTTCGTATTGAGAAGGTGGAAGACATTGCAGGCAATGAGTACTTGTTGGATGTGGAAGGGGAACCTGAATCGTTAATACGATCCAACTTACGTACGCTGAAAGTGCCGGCCGACATGGAACCTATCACTTTGATTGTGACGTATCGTGCAGGGCCACAGAAGCTAAGCAAGACTGATGCGTTTCAGTACGCTCCCAATGTAGAGATTGATCTACCAATCATGTACATGGAGCCTTTGACGTTGTTTATTGCCAGTCGGTTTTTGAATCCAATGGGGGCGACCGAAGGGTTTCACGAGGGAAACAACTACGCGTCACGATACGAAGCAGCGTGCCGACAGTTGGAGATGCAGAACTACGACCTGGATCGACACGACGACAACAACCACTTTCACAACGCCGGTTGGGTGTAACAAGAAAGGCCCCTTGGGGCCTTTCTTTATTTACGCACCTGTTGAACCAAAGCCACCTTGGCCACGGTCTGTGTCATCGAGTTCGTTTACAACCATCAAGTCCGGTGTAGCAACCGGGACAATGACGAATTGAAATAAGCGATCGCCGGCTTTCCACGACAACCCAATACCATTATGGATACGTGCACTGACCATCCATTCCCCACGATAATCGGCGTCAATAATACCGACCGTGTTATTTAACGCTAAACCACGCTTAACCCCCATACCCGAACGCGGGTAAATCTTGGCTACATGGCCTTCTGGTACTTCGGCAGCAAAACCCAGTTTAATCTTTACACCTTCATCTGCTTGTGGTTCCACATAACCATCTTCCGGCATGTAGATATCGTACCCACCAGATTGACTGGTTCCCTGTACGGGACATTTAAAACCTTTATGCAGTGGTTTGATATTCATTTCAGCACTCCTGTTTTTAATTAAATACCATGTGCAGTATTACACATGAATGGGGTTAAAGACCTATGCAACAAACTGAGCAAAGTCTTGATATAGACGTAACCAATACGCCGTTAACACAGTGGAAGAAAGAACCCACTGTAAGAGACCTGAAGCGTGATATTACAGAAGCTCACGCAGATCACCAGGATCAAATAAGTAAAGTTAATGAGTACCTCGACAACCTGTATGTAACTGGGTCCGCGAAGGTCAATGCCCCAAAGGGCCGATCACGTATGGTACCCAAGCTTATCCGTAAACAAGCGGAATGGCGGTATGCCTCCCTGTCCGAACCTTACTTGTCCACGGACGACTTGTTTAAAGCCAAGCCGGTTACGTGGGCAGACAAAGAAGGTTCACGCCAAAGCCAAATGGTTCTGAACAGTCAGTTCAACTTCGACATTGATAAAGTTGCCTTTATTGATGAGTACGTGCGTACCGGTGTGGACGAAGGCACGATCATCTGTCGAGTAGGGTGGGAGTTTGAAGAGGAGCCCTACACGGCCCCTGTCTTTGAATTTATACCGGACCCGGCCGCAGGTGAGCTGCACCAGGAAATTGCCGCGATTAAAGAACGCAACCCTGCCGAGTATTACGGGGAGGTGCCGGAAGAACTGCAGGCAGCGCATGACATCACCCTGGAAACGGGTGTACCTCACTCCCCTCAAATGGTTCCGGGCGCCACAGAGGAAAAGACCCGCACGCTGGTTAACCGTCCTACCGTTGAAGTCTGTGACTACCGCAACGTCATTATAGACCCTACCTGTAAAGGTGATATCGACAAGGCAAGCTTTGTTATTTACAACTTTGAATCGTCTATGGCGGATCTACGTAAAGATCCTAAATACACCAATATTGACGAGATCAATGTCAACAACCATTCACCCCTAGCAGAGCCTGACCATGGAACCGAAGATAGTTCAAATTTCACGTTTTCTGACGAAGCCCGTAAGAAAGTCGTCGTTTATGAATATTGGGGATATTGGGATACTGATGGTTCTGGTGTTGTACGCCCTATTGTCGCAAGTTGGGTAGGCGACACCTTAATCCGGATGGAAGAGAACCCCTTCCCGGATAAGAAAATTCCTTTCGTAACTGTCCATTACCTGCCGAAGCGTCGATCAACCCGGGGCGAACCTGACGGTGCCTTGCTGGAAGATAACCAGAAGATTATGGGTGCCACCCTCCGGGGCATGATCGACATTATGGGTCGCTCTGCCAACGGTCAGATGGGGATGCGTAAAGACGCCCTCGATGCGGTGAACCGTCGCCGCTGGCAGAACGGGGAGAACTACCAGTTCAATGGCAACGTCGACCCACGGCAAGCCATGTACATGCACACGTTCCCGGAAATTCCGCAGTCCGCCATGCTGATGATGCAGTCGCAGAACCAGGAAGCGGAAGCCCTTACCGGTGTGAAGTCCTACAGCCAAGGCGTCTCGGGTGCTGCCCTTGGGGATGTTGCGGCCGGTGTTCGCGGTGCGCTTGATGCCGCCTCCAAACGAGAACTGGGTATCCTCCGTCGTCTCTCCAATGGCCTGTGCAAGATTGGCATGAAGATCATGGCCATGAATGCCGAGTTCCTGGATGAGCGGGAAGTTGTCCGTATTACCGACGACGAGTTTGAGGTTATCAATAAAGACAAGCTGGCCGGTCATTACGATCTGAAGCTGGATATCTCAACCGTTGAAGAAGATGAAAAGAAAGCCCAAGAGATGGCGTTCATGTTGCAGACCATGGGTAATAACATGGATCCGGAACTAAGTAACATCATCCTCTCTGATATTGCCCGCCTACGTAAGATGCCCGCATTGGCTAAACGCATTGCCGATTGGAAACCCCAACCGGATCCACACCAGCAAGAAATGCAGCAACTTGAAAAGCAGAAGTTACTGGCTGAAATACGCGAGATTGATTCACGTACTGTAGAGAACCATGCCGAAGCACAAGTAGACGAAGCTAGAGCAAGTGAGACTCAAAGTAAGACGGATAAGAATAACCTGGAGTTCGTTGAACAAGAGTCCGGTGTTACTCAGGAACGTGACCTGGAAAAGATTGCACGGCAATCACAGGAACAAGCCAAAACAAAAGTAATTGAATACAACCTGAAAGCGGAAGAGGACAACAAGAAACGGTTACGTGATTACTTATCTGGCTCGAAAGAGTAAAAAGTTGTGATAAATATAATTTATTTGTTTATCGTTCTTTTAAAGTAATTACTTATTAACTCAACCGCACTAAATGGGATGTATATGAGCCAGCAAGAACTGCACGAACTGGAAAGTAATATCAAAGACCTTAACGAGATGGTTCAACTGGGTAATGCCATGGATCGTCTGCGTAAGAATCGCGACTTCAAAAAGGTAATCGAAGTGGAGTACCTGAAAGAAGAGGCGGTACGTTTGGTCCACTTGAAAGCTGATCCGAACATGCAGGATGAACGTGGACAAGTCCGGGTACTTCGGGATCTGGATGCCATTGGTTCGTTTACACAGTACCTCGATCTGGTCACGGCAAAAGCCGAAGCCGCCAAGGAAGCACTCGATGAGTGTGAAGACCTTCGCGCTGAACTGGAAGGAGCGTCTGAATAATGAGCACATCCAACCCGACCACTGAACAGAGCGTCCACGACGACGCTCTGGGCATGTCCGACGAAGCGTTTGCTGATCTGGATCCTTCGGTGTTTGAGCAGGACGTTGAAGAGACGGACCTGACTGAAGAAGACACCACAGACGTGGACGTCCCTGAAGCCGATAACGCTGATGAGGACGACACGGACCTGGAAGAAGACACGGACGAGGAGGACGCCGATCCGCAGGATGAGGCGTCCGATTCAGACCCGGAAGACGATGCTGATGCGGAATCAGACGGTGATGAAGACACCGATTCTGAGGACGACAGCGAGTCTGACGAAGAGGAAGCCTCCGACGAAGACGAAAAGAAAGATGAGTCTGAGGTGGACTTCAAATCGGAATACGAGAAGTTGATGGCTCCGTTCAAGGCCAATGGCCGTGAGATGAAAGCCAACAACGCAGAGGAAGCCCGTCGCTTGATGCAGATGGGTGCGAACTACAACAAGAAGATGGCTGCGCTGAAGCCCTCATTGAAGACCGTGAAACTCCTCGACAAGCACGGTCTGAATGACGAAGGACGACTCAACCATCTGATCGACCTGACCCGTGGGGATAAAGGGGCGATCCAGAAATTGTTGAAGGATGCCAGTGTTGACCCACTGGATCTGAATACAGAAGAAGAAAGTGATTATCGACCAAACACTTACAATGTTGACGACCGTGAGATTGAGTTGGATTCGGTACTGGAAAGCCTCCAGGACACACCGACCTACAACCAGACTCTCGACCTCGTCAGTAATAAGTGGGACGACGCAAGTAAGCAGATCATAGCGAATAACCCTCGTGTACTGGAGGTTCTGAACGACCAGATGGCCAATGGCGTTTATGAACGGGTCAGCACTGAGGTTGAGCGACTGCGAACGTTTGGTCAGTTGAGTGATGTGTCGGATATCGACGCTTACAAGACGGTCGGTGACCGCATGGCAGAAGAAGGCAAGTTTGCGGATATGGCGCCAAAGCCAACACAAACACCTGAGAAGCCCGCTGCACGCCGAGCCCCTGCAAAGCGAGAAGATTCGGCTATCAAACAGAAGAAACGGGCGGCCAGTTCCACCCGAACCAAACCCGCTTCCAAACAACCGTCTGATTTTAACCCACTGGGTATGTCGGATGAGGAGTTTGAGAAGCAGTTCGACTCAAACCTTATGTAATTAAAGCGAGAAGCTTATGTCACAGTCCTATAACGATCCAGTCGGCGGTACTCCGTCCAACATCGGTACCCAGATCCGTACCGATAGCTACATCAAGCGCGCACTCATTGAGATGCGTAAAGAGCAATACTTTGGTCAGTTGGCCAACGTAACCAACTTGCCCAAGCACATGGGTAAGAAGATCAAGAAGTACCACTACCTGCCGCTGCTTGATGACGCGAACATCAATGACCAGGGTATTGACGCCACCGGTGCCACGATCGCTGACGGTAACCTGTACGGTTCCAGCAAAGACGTAGGCTCCATTCCTGGCAAAATGCCGATCCTGTCTGAGACAGGTGGTCGTGTTAACCGGGTTGGTTTCAAGCGTAAGGAAATTGAAGGTTCCATCGCCAAGTTCGGTTTCTTCGACGAGTACACCCAGGAATCCCTGGACTTTGATACCGACGCAGAACTGATGATGCACATTAACCGTGAGATGCTGAACGGCGCCAACGAGATGACTGAAGACCTTCTTCAGGTCGACTTGCTGAACGCTGCTGGCGTGGTCAAGTTCGCCGGCGATGCTACTACAGACGCTGAGCTGGATGAGGCTGACGAAGTGACTTACGGCGACCTGTTGCGTCTTCAGATCGACCTGGACAACAACCGTACTCCGAAGCACACCAAGGTGCTGACCGGTACGCGTATGGTCGATACCCGCACGATCCCGGCTTGCCGTGTGATGTACGTGGGTTCTGAACTGCAGCCCCTGCTGGAAGGCATGGTGGATCTGCATGGCGATAAGGCCTTTATCCCGGTCGAGAAGTATGCGGCTGGTGGTAATGTCCTGACCGGTGAAGTGGGTACCGTTGCACGGTTCCGCGTCATTGTGGTTCCGGAAATGATGAAGTGGGAAGGCGCCGGTGCGGATGCAACCGCGAACGCCACACACTTCAAAACAGGCACCAAGTTTGACGTACTGCCGATGTTGGTCGTGGGTGATTCTTCCTTCTCTACTATTGGTTTCCAGACCGATGGTAAGACCGTGAAGTTCAATATCACACACAAGAAGCCTGGCACTGAAACTGCCGACCGTACGGATCCGTATGGTGAGACTGGCTTCATGTCCATCAAGTGGTACTACGGCTTCCTGTTGGAGCGTGGCGAGCGTATTGCTTTGGTGAAAACCACAGCACCGATGTAAAGAAATTCAACCTATGACCTGATCATAGGTTGATTGAGGAAAGGGGCTGCAAGCCCCTTTCCCATTTCCACTAAAAGATTCCGGAGTACACATAATGAGCGAAGATAACCAGAACCAAGATATGGAAGCAGCCGAGCTTGAAGACCTGAAAGCCCGGGCAGACCAACTCAATATCAAATACCGTAAAGACACCACCGCAGAAACCCTGCGTAAGAAAATCGCAGACGAGCTGGCTGATAAAGAATCCAGTAACGACGTAGCGCCGGCAAAGGAAACCGATACTGCCAAACGCGTGCGTAAGCAGAAAGAAGCCAGTGAGCTGGTTCGTATTCAAGTGACCTGCATGAATCCCAACAAAGCGGAGTATGACGGTGAGGTCATTACCGCTGGCAACAAGGTTGTAGGAACGTTCCGTAAGTTTGTGAAGTTTGGTGTGGAATATCATGTCCCGCGCATTATCTACAACGTCCTACGTGATCGTAAATGCCAGGTGTTTGTGACCGAACGGGATGACCGTGGTCGTCAGCTCCGTCGCGGCAAGCTGATCAACGAATTCAACATTGCGGTGTTGGAGCCTCTGACGAAAGAAGAACTGAAAGACCTGGCTCAGCGTCAAGCCATGGCGAAAGGCCAAGCGGCTTAATTCACTGGATCATTGAGGTAGACCCATGGCAGTAATTGCAGTTTCAGACCTGACCGTAGGCGAAGGTACCTTAACCGGGACCGGTGCCTTTGATGTGCTGATGACCGCTGTTGAGAAGCACGTAGAGGACGAGTACAAGAAAGGCCGTATCAAAGGTGGTGATTACGCCACGGTCTACCTCGGGGCCATGCAGTCCGTTATGGATCGTGCGTTGCAGATGCTCCTGCAGCAACAGCGTGCGGACCAGGAAGCCGAATTGCTTCGTGAGCAGATTCTGACGGAGCAGCTTAAACAGACCCAACTGACCGCTCAAACCGCACAGACGGATGCCCAGACTGCGCTGGTTGATCAGCAGACTGCGAACGCCATTACGGAGAACACGGTTCTGGTGGCTCAGGAGTGCAAACTCCGGGGTGAGTACGATCTGATCATGGAGCAGAAGCTGAAAACCATTGCAGAGACTGCGCTACTGGCTCAAAAGAAGGTCACCGAACAGGCGCAAACCTCCGGAACCGGTGTTGGTCCAGACAGTGTGATTGGTAAACAGACCCAGTTGTACGATGCCCAAAGGCAAGGGTACTTGCGGGATGCTGAACAGAAAGCGGCGAAGCTTCTGGTAGACACCTGGAACGTCCGTAAGACCATGGATGATACGACCTTGGCTGACGGGACGAATAACCTGAGCGATGTAAAGGTAGGGGACGCCGTTCGTACGATGCTGCAAGGCGTAGAGGCCTGGACAGAAACACCGTAACCAATCGGTTCAACAGGAAAGTAGGAAGGAGGGGGCGAATGCCCCCTCTTTTTGTGTACAGAAAGAGGAAGATTTATGGGCCTGTTCAGCAGCAAGAAGAAAACCTACGTCAGTACTCAAATATCCCGCGTTGTTGCGGATAACCAGATTCCGGATATGCGTCAGAAGAACCTGATTGATTCGGTATTTAAGAACCAGCGTCTGACGCACACCATTGTGAATAATGGGTTGAGTAGCCATGCGTTAAAAGTGGAGCGTGGTTACCGGTACGCAGCCCGAGGAGATTACGTGTATGGGCCTTCCAACTACAGCATTCTGGATGCGGGCGATGGTAAACAGACGGTTGAAAACATTATTGAAGCCGAACTGGGACAGACCATTCAGTTTGACTACTTTTACTTCACGCCCTTGAACAACCTTCACGCGGGTTGGGAAAAGCTGACTGCCGAGTATGGTTACGACGAGTTCACTAACGAAGTCACGGTACTCTCCGCACAACGCGGTAAGAAGACCTGGGTCAAGAATATGGTGGCACACGTCAACACGATCGCCATGCAGTCAGATGTTCCTGGGGAGCCTGAAATCCTGGCAGACGATGGGACATTGAATGTCTGGGACCGTCACCCACAGGACCGCTACATACCCAACCGGGGAACCGCACCTAAAACGTCTGTGTGGAAATTCGGTGAGTTGCTAACGGATGGGGTGGAAATTACGTTGGTAGATTCAGCCGGTGTTGAGGACACTTTGTTCTTCGACTTCAGTCAGTACGACGACGATCTGGAATGCTTCCACGCCAAGTACCGGTACACAGAGAATGGGAAAAAGAAGACCGGGTATTTTACCTACCGGTACAAGAGCGGAGCGTACCCCGTACTGGATGCGGTCCATGATGGAAACCAAGTCACCAACGGGACGTTCCTGCCGGTGGTGCTGTTCCGTCACAACGACGTGAACCGTACCAACCCTTCCTTGCACGAGACCGAAGAGTACAAAAGCACTGACCAGTTAATGCACTTGATGGGACTGGATTACCAGAAGCTAGGTGACACCATCCATGAGAATCCGGATGTAGACAAGCTGGATCAGGCTGCCCTGATGTTTGCTGTACCCGCGGGATCGGACGATGACGTAGAGAAGGAGTACCTGTTCAAGTTTTTCAACTGGCTCTATTTACAGAGTCCCGACAACCAACAGTACCAAACAGTCGAAGGTGTCTCACACTACCGCCCCGGGCAGGCCATACGTATAAAAGATGCAGACTTCGATTGCACCCTTAGCTTTGCCAAGATACGGCGCCGCCGCCAGGCGGGGACGCTAGGGAAGCTCAAGTCGTATCACCAGGAGATGATCCAGGAAACCCGCACACGGACGGTCATCCGGGATGTGAGCAACACCAGTGACATTGATCATCAGGAAGTTGAGGAGACCTACACCGTGGACCTCATGCGGTACCGTTTTCAGGTATCGGCTACGTCATACGACGAGATACTCGTGGAGGGGCTCCAACTCCGCTACAACATTTACGATGATAAGGACGTCACAGTGAACGTCGGCTCCGACAAATTACTTATCCCCGTGGATTACACCATTGCCCGTACGATGCGGTTTGACCGTAAGGAACGGTTGTACTACCGGTCCATGCACTTTGTTATGAACGCCCGCGTCACTGAAACGGTGAAGTGGTACGAGAGAGGTATTTTCCAAATCGTCCTGTTTGTGGTTGCGGTTGTCATCACCATCCTCTCTCAAGGTACACAGGCATGGACCCTTGCAGTAGCTGCAGGTACTGAAGTGGTGGTGTTATTAATATTACAGGCCGTCTTGAAGGTACTGGTAAGTCAGTTTGTTATATCCAAAGCTTTTGAAGTAGTGATCAAAGAGCTTGGGTATGAAATAGGGGTAATACTAGCTGTGGTGGCGTTTGTAGTTGCCGGGTATGGCGATTATATAAATGCCGATTGGGCTGCGTATGCGATCCAGGCTGGTAACAACTTAATGGCTGCTTCTATGGTGGATATTCAAAGGGAGGTTGCTGGATACAAAGCGGAATCACAGGAGTTTCAATTACAAGCTGAGGAGAAAATGAAGGAGCTGGAAGAGCTTGATAACCTATTAAACCAATACGAGTTATTGGATCCACGTTCATTTATTGGGAAGGTGCCTGTTATCAATCCCGGGGAATCTCCGGATGCGTTATATGACCGTACGGTACATGTGGGAAATCCCGGTATTCTGCAATATGACTATATAGAATCGTATGTAGCGATTAACACGCAACTACCAACTTTTAATGACCTTGTAGGGGATTCTTTTTATGGGCGCATATAACTTGAATTTTAATACCCCAGGGCCTGCAATGATGCCACGTCGTATTGCAGCTACCCCGGGTAACACGCCCCTGAACTTGGACTTTATGTCTCAGTTAAATGCAGGCGGTACTAACACACCCAGTTCTTTTTTGAACTTAGGTACAACATCATCTGTTACCGATCAGGTAATGCAAAACAGTCAATCCCTTATCCCAGGTACAACTTCTAATTTGCCTATGAATGCCGCTGGAGGTGGAGGTGAAACGGGCATGTTTGACGGCTTCTCGGGTGAAGATGGCTGGGGCAACCTGGCACTGGGTGCAGCTAACGCTGCGATCCAAGGGTACACAGGGTTCAAGCAACTGGATCTGGTAAAGGATCAACTGGATTTCCAGAAGAAGGCCTTTGAGAAGAACTACGCCGCCCAGAAACAGAGTACCAACACGCAATTAAGAGATCGACAGAAGCGACGGTACACCGAGAACCCGGGGCACTATGTCAGCCCGGATGAGTACATGTCTCAAAATGGGGTGAAGTAATATGCCGATTACCTGGAGAAACGTGAACGCCCCCTCCTTCAACGGGGTCTCGGAATCCCTGGCCCAGGCGGGTCAGTCTTTCACCGGTGCTGTGGATGCGCTACAGCAAACCAAGGACACCTTTGAAGACGGCCGCACCGACCGAAACACTCAAGCCTTCATGGATCAGATTGCACAGTACCAGTCTCCGGAGGCCTTGGCAGAAGCGCAACAGTCAGGGGCGATCCAGAAGCTCAGGGATCAGTACGGCGGTAATGGGTTGATCGAGACATCGAAGACCAACGCAGACGCCATGCGTGGCCGGCTGACGGGTCTACGACAGCAGGAGACTGCAGATTACGACTACAACCGAACCTTGAATACACGGGCAGACCAGCCGTTCCTTGAACAGATTGGTTCACAGATGTCAGAAATCCCTATGGACATGCCACAGGACCAAGCGGCTGCACGTTTAGAAGCCATTCACGCACAGGCTGTTGAAGGGGGTGCAAGTGAACGCGTACTCACTGTACTCAATGAAAAGAGACGAGACCTCCTGGAAGGTATTGAGGATGAGAACCGGTCTGATGCAACTCATGCCTATAACCTCGAAAGGCGAGGTTGGGAGAAAGATAATCAAGCGTATACACAGAACCAACGCGCACGCACGATTGCACAGCAACAGCGTGAAGATGCTCAACGCGCCCAGATGGAAACTTTGCTGGATCAGGAAGAACAGATCGTCAATGACTTCACAACGGGCCTGGATACAACGTCACAAGGTGTGTTGAAGGCAGCCGCTGATATAGACATACCCATTGTGAATGGGCGTCCTGTTTTCTCCGAAGCCACGCCAGAGCAACTGGCTAAATTACAACAGAATACCCAAGGGATGGGTCGTCTATCGTACAAGGACGCTCAGGCTCAGTACGTGGAAGCTCTGGACGCTGCAGGCATTAAAGGGGAGGAACGTACCAAACGGATGGCAGGCTTCCAGGCGCGTATGGAGGTACCTACAAACCTGTCTCCAAAACGTGAAGCAGCTTTGCAATCAACATTGGACGCCGGGAAAAAGGAACACGATACGCAACTTGCGCGACTGAAAGAGGACCGTGCGCGTTTCAATCAAAGTAACGGTTATGTGGATCTGGACGGTCGTGACCCGAACACCGTCGTAGCCGACTTGCTCCAAGAGATCAACGATGACACTTTTGCCGAAGAAGGTGAGGATGTCGGGATTGACTTGTGGGGTCTGTTGAGTAATAGCAAAGGGAACGCACGCGAGAAGATCACGAAAAGTGCGTCACGGGCAGTGTCTGAAGGTATGCCTATAACACTGGAAGACGGAAGCACCTCCAGCGTTCGTGCAACAGAAGGGATGCTTAGGCAGGCCTTTGTGGCGGCTAAGAGAGCAGAGAATCCGGCAAAAGTATTTGACTCGGTTCTCCGTGACATACTCAGTCGTCCGGGTAACATCGCACAATGGGAAAGTAACCAGAATTCGATTGAGCGCTTCCGTCAGCAAGAAGACAAGCTGAATTCGGACTATTTAAGATCTGTTGCTTTTCACAAGAATCTGGCAAATTACGAAGACGGGATCCCTACGGTGGATCTGCCTGCGTTTAAGGCAAGGCTCGATCGTGCCCTGAAACCGGATATGACGGAAAAAGAAGTAAAGACCACGATGAAAGAGGCCGCTGAATCCATTACAGGCAAGGGGAACGCAAGCCCAAAAAATTCTGAGCCTGGTACACAGTCAGCAGATGATGCAACGACTGCTAGAATAAACGAACTGGAAGCCGCATTAACCAAAGCTCAAAAGATGGTAGCAGATGGAAATAAGTCTGGATCAGAATCAGCAGGCCGCCATATAGGAGCGTTACTTAAAGGTTTTGCTACGTCCGCTGATCCCACTGACCCAAATAACATTATCCGGGAAGGTTACTCTAATATAGGAGATTGGACAGGGGCTGCATTACGAAGCATGGGAGATAAGATCCCGTATTCATATGAAAGAGATGAGAACGGTAAAATAGTAAGTACTAACTCAGTCAGCGAGGTTTTAGATGCTAAGGCAAATGAGCTTGTGTACGAAGACATACCCAACATGATTCAAAGCCTAATGGACGCTGGTGTTTACGGCGCTAAAGGAACTATGCAACGTATCCAAAATTACTTAAAAGGGTCTGAGGCTAATAGTAAAGACTTCCAACGTGGTTTAATGGAGGCTATGAAAGGCAAATAAGTAAGGAAATTAAAAATACCCTTTCGGTTAATTGATATGCTCTGCGTATTGATTAACCGGACTGGGTATATATATGAGCGAATTTAATCTTGATCCTTACTTTGCTGCACAAGATGAAGGCGTAGAACTGCAAGAAGATCCCATAAGTAAATGGGAAACCCTCAACTTTAATACCACTACCAAGCAAGCCGAACTCTCTCAGAAAGCTGAAGAGAAGCGCCGTGCTTTGCACGCACTCACCCGGCAAGTAGACCAGGAAAAAGCTGCGTTTGATAAAAGCTGGGTAGGTCAGGCCGACCTGGATCCGGACAGCGTTGCCGGCGGCGCTGTTAACCTGGCTGCATCCCTTACGACCGGCACCGGCCGTATTGCAGGTGAACTCGTCACACTGCCTTCGGATACGTATTCCGCAGCACAAGACTTTCTGCTACCGACCGGCGTGCGTGAAGCCTATTCACGTATCCAGCAAGGCACGGCCACTCCGGAAGATCATGCACTCATGGATCAATCCAATATCGGTGAGACTGCGTCTGCAGAACCAAAAGACCCTTCAGGTCCTACCTGGGGCTCACGTATCGAAGAGATGCAGGACGCTCGGCATTGGGCTGAAGAGGTCTCAGAGACATTCGACCTGTATGATAATGTTGAAATGGGTAACCGTCAGGAGCTGTCCCGTAGATTGGCAGAGGGTTCTGCAAACGGTTTGTCTGCCTTGAGAGACGCGGCTAAAGCGTACGATGACAATGACCTGTCCGGTATGTTGTCAGACGGTGTGTATGGAATTGCGTCTTTGTTGGTGAACGCAGGGCCGGCCCTTTTAGAAAACCCAGGTGCGGTGGCGGAATACACCGTAGAGATGGCTCCGCAAATAGCGTCCGCCATGGTAAGCCGAGGTTTGGTTACGCCACAGATAGCCGGTTACGCCGCTAAAACGTACCGTGACGGTGTCCTGAAATACCAGGAAGAAAATGGTGGTGCGTTACCTTCCAAAGATAAAAACATGGAAATGGCGACACACGCGGTCAGTTTGTTTGTGGCTGAGAAGATGGGTCTTGAGTCCATTGGCCGTGCCGGCAAGCTGTTTAACAAAGGTTCTAAGAGTAAACCTACCCCTAAGAAGAATGCCGTAGATACCCCGCCAAAAGCCAAGAAAGAGGCTAAAGGTGTTGTGGGTATTGCTGGGTCGTCCGCCAGAGGCTTTGCCGGTGAGTCAGGTACAGAGACTTGGCAGACCTATGCAGAGGGTGTTGCTGGTTACGATCCTCGAAGCGCTGAGCAGATCTATGAAGGCGGCGTGATTGGTGGTGCTGTGGGTGGAACCATTTCAGGTGCCGGTAAGACGGTCAGTGAAATAGATCGTGCGGTCAAAGGTACCGACAAAGCCAAGGCTGATACAGAGGCAGAAATCGTTGACATGAAAGCGGCGACTGAGTCTGGTGATATCAGTGCCTATACCGATAAAAAGTCTCCTAAATACGATTTGAACAGGGCTGCGGCTGTGCTGAAGGCCCGTCAAGAAAATGGGGATACGAAGGCG
>Ga0208412_1000515_pt1 | contig 20411 bp, 16 predicted proteins | sample AntDeeMetag02WF4_FD_184758 | JGI IMG/M metagenome (GOLD analysis project Ga0208412, IMG submission 184758) | Saline lake microbial communities from Deep Lake, Antarctica - Antarctic Deep Lake Metagenome 02WF4 (SPAdes) (version 2) | ecosystem: Environmental > Aquatic > Non-marine Saline and... | reverse complement strand
GCCGCCGACAGCGACAGCTCTCCGTCGATCCGTCCGTAATTCTCTCGTCGAGACCGTCAGTACAACCGCTTCGACACAGAACTCAGGCCGCAGAAACAGCTAGCCGAGGATGCTTTGTGAGGTACTGAGACTGTGTCGTACGCTGACCCGGTGCTAATCGATATCGTCTCAACGTCGTTGTCCTCTAGTTCCGGATTGACATGGTACTTCAACGCCCATTTGACGGTAGCGATGTACTCTAACAGTGTTTCGACCGCATCTCCATCATCTTCACCTGCACCGAAATACGCGAGAATGCCGTCTCCTGTGTTCTTCTCAAGTTTCCCATCGAAATCACGGACCAGTTCCATGATCTCAGGGATGAATACGTTCAGCATGAACAGCGTGTCCTCGTCGTCATTTCTACTCATGTAGTTGCTGAAGTCGTTGATATCGACGAAAACAATCCCAAGACGATATTTCTTTGCAGAATGGATTGTGAGCTCTTCTAACGAGGGATTAGTTCGGCCCCGGGGGATATCTTCAAGTCGTTCTTCGACGGTCTCTGCTCTCTCCCCAATTCGTTCGATAATTTCCTCTTGATGAGAGTCCGGGAAATTCGGCATTCTGTTCTCTGACGGTTCTTGTCGGAGGTTTGTATAGTTACGCGAAGCGTGGTGAAAGTATACTCATCGTCCTGAGAGCCTTAACGCGAGTATCTGCTTGAACGGTGAGTTCCGCGATTTCGTCTCTCTGGGTCTGTGTTCCGTCCGTATCCCTCCAGAGTGTGATGACGCGCTTGACTATACCGGCTGTTCGCGGTGTATTGACAAAAGCACCTGTGCCGTCTGGTGGGTTCGATTTCAGTGGAACTCGGTCATGATTGTTGGAGAATCTCTTCATGCCATGAATTGAATGGCTGTGTGAACTCGGGAGATTCGATCCATTCCTCCGTCATCGTCGCTTGGTGAATGTAGCGTTCGCTGCTACCAACGTCAAATACTCCTCTCTCAACGCCTTCTTCTCGTATGATTAACATCGGAAGTTCAAGCATAAACGCCATTCCCGCCTCGATATGATTCCACGGGGTAGGAAGAGAGAGGTCATTCACTTCGGTTTCCTGTTCGGTCCCAGATTTCTCAATACCATCTCTCAAATGAATCTGCTCTAATCCCACAATCATCGCACCCTCACATTGCTCCATCAGTTGCCGAACTCCTTGGATTGGTGTTCGGTTCGGATAATCCGTCTGCCCTAGCGAAACGGGTCGCAGATCACGTCGTACCATCCGGTCATCCAGATGTTCCAAGAAATTCTCCTGTGCCTCATTCCTGGAACTAGGCCGGCTAACGAAGACCTTGCGCTCACTCATTACTCATCACAGTCATTACATAGATAAAAAGGTCTGTTGAGACTCCGCTGTCCGAGTTGAACACGGACTTTGGTACCTACATACAAAATGATCAAGTACTGGTCGTCGGATTACCCTTGGTTTTGAGGCGGATTATTCCACTAGCAGAGTTCATCCATGCCGAGCAATCGCATTCACGATAGATCGCTGTCGCCAGCCTACAACTTCATCGGCAGCTTCCCTCACTGACTTAGGAAGACGCTCGTTCCCATGTGGTTGAACACCAATAACGGGTTTCTCAAAGTGCTTGGCCAGTTCAATTTCCTCTTCAATCCACCCGCTGTACGAAACGTACATGCCTGAAAGGACCACGACCACATTCGCTTGGCCAACCTGTCGATAAAGTTGTTGTCGGAGGTCGTTTGCATCTTCGAATTCCAGGGGTTCATCCTCCGGGACGCTGAAGTTCTGCCAATTGAGCCGTTCTTCAGAGTCAAGGAATTCTTCAATACGTTCACGCTGTTCGGAGTACTTCCACGAGTGGCTGACAAAGACCCTGTACGGTCGATTCTCCAGAGGTAGACGAGGTTGAGTGGTTGTACTAGGCTCCTCTGTTGAAGATTCAGCTGGAACCAGGCTACCTAACCCCTGTACCCCCTTGTACGCCACACCACCGGCTAGGATAGCACCTAAAATGAGTTCTGGAGCATCGTACCAGATGTAGTGAAGAGGGTCATCCTGAGGGTCGAAATCGGCTTGCCCTCCTTTCCAGTTTGCATACCCGGCAAGCAAGTCTTTCCCGAGACTAGCCAAGTCTGGATTTTCCTCCTCCGCAGCCTGAACCGTGGTTGTATTTTTGTCTATAGGGATAGGTCCGTCAGAAGTGCCTCCGGACAGACCAGCAAACGAATCAGCCTCTTCGATTTCCTCAAAAAGGGAGTCCACGTCAAGGCTACCGGCTGGGCTCTGTACTTCCACGGTTGGAACACGAGTGACAGGGTGGTTTTCGTCTGATGTCACAGATATTGTATCATAATCCAACCACATAAACTCTCCTCTGGGGGAAGGCCAACTTCGTCAGATTGCTGCTTTATCGTCCGACACACATAGAGAAGAAAGTTCAGAGACATCGCATCCCAAACGTTGAAATTGATTCACTTGATGTACTCGGGTAATGACCGTTGACGTGAACGAGATCGAATTCAGTGCTGAGCGTAGTGGATATGATCTATTCATCTCCCACTCCTGGAAGCACAATAGCGATTATGACGGACTCATTGAGTTGCTCGACGACAAAAACCACTTCTCCTACCGGAATTATTCGGTGACAAAGAAAGAGAAAGTGGAGGGCAAGTCAAACCGAGCGCTCAAACGGCATATAAAGAACAAGCAGATCAAGCCAGCCTCAGTCGTTATTGTGATTGCCGGAATGTACTCGACGTATAGTGACTGGATCGGCAAGGAGGTTCGAATTGCGGAGGAGCTTGACAAGCCGATTATTAGTGTCAAACCTTGGGGAGCAGAGCGGACATCATATATCACAAATAAAGCCGACGCCACCACGGGCTGGAATAAAACACCAATCGTACGTGAAGTTCGAGATCTTGCACCCTGACGGTTATGACAGAAGATAACGAGGACCGTCGTTCGAATCAAGTAGACAACGGGGGAGATAATAATCAGAACCCGGCTCTCGAACAATGGAAATTTTATGGACAGACGACACTTGACGTGAGCAATCGACGACTGAAGAACAATCGATTCTACCAAAAGCTGGTTCTTGGAACCTTTGCGGGTGTCGGGGCCGGGGTGAAACTTGGCGTTGTCACTTCCATAGTGCTGCTGTTAGTCGGCATTGTTGGCGTTGCGCTTTCCATCCTCTGGATGGCCCACATAATCTCGTATAAACAATTGAATAGCGGGAAATACCGTGTGCTGAGCGAGATTGCTAAAGAGGATCTCCCCATGGAACCATTTCAAGAAGAGTGGGACCAGCTAAAAAGAGGCCGCGACCCGGAGGAATACATTACACACACGAGTGTCGAAATCTGGTGGCCACGAGTTACACTTTGGGTCTTTGGATTGATGATTATTGCTGGAGGACTACAGAAAATCAACGCAATTGACTTACTTACACCTCTGTCCCTCATTTGGAGCGGTGTAATGGCCGTCTATGGGCTTGCTGCATTTCGTGGACGGTGGACACCTTTTGACTCAATTGGCCCCTACTGGAAACAGAGAAAAAAGTAGTCCCTTGAGCGGAGTTCCGGTGACATTGGGTGGGAGAAGCAGGTTTGACCCCAGACTCTATTGAATCACTCCTCGGCTGGAGATAAGGTCGAATTTAGCTCTTTTCCCCATTCTCTCCACGGTACACTTAACATCCTTAAATTAAAATAGTTCGACACTATGGGCGGAGGAAGCGGTGGATATGAGCGACCGTCTGATAGCGGCGGATCGGGAGGAGAATCTAGTGAATCGGATAGTGTACCCCCACCCGAGTCAGACACTGAAGAAGAGACAGACGAAGATCAGTCTGATGAGTCAAATGAAACAAGTGACGGAACGACTCCAGAGAGCCCACCAGTTACTGGTGGCGGGGGCGGTAGCGGCGCACCAGAATCTGGTTCTGGGGACGGTTCTAGCGGTGCATCTGGAGAGGATGATTCAGAGCCGGAGCGAGACGAACCATCACCAGATGAGGGCACTGAAGATGGAGAACCGGAGGAACAAGAAGACAACAGCGGGCATAATGACGAAGAGTCAGAGAAGCAGAACCCGGCAGATTCAGGTCCCGAAGACGACTCGGATGATGCGGACTCTAATAACGCTGAGCAGGAGGGCAGTCAGGAGAACCATGAGGAGGATCAAGAAGACCAAGAACACGAGAGTGACAATGAGGATGCCGAAGATGATGACGAGGATCGGGAGGAAGACGAAGATGATGACGAGGACGATGATGAAGAAGACGAGTGCCTGATTGCAGAATCAGCTCTTCTCCATTCACCGAACCCAGAACCGTTAGAAGATGTAGACGAGGGTGATGTCTGTTCAGTACGCCTTCGAGAGGAAGCGATCTGTATTGTAGATTCACTAGGCAGAACTATCGGTGCCATCGCTGAACCGTGGGTTGGTACACTGAAGGAGTGTATCGAGCAGGGCCGACAATATCGTGCTCGGGTTCTCAACATCGACGGAGGGAAATGCGAAGTTCGAGTAACCAACAAGTGCCTCGTTAACCAGGACGTCAATCTGACCGCGACCAATACTGCAGTACGGGACCAACTTCATCCGGAACTTTCCCTATCAGTCGAAAAAACGACCGAAGAAGTAGTTGTCCTCACGGATGACGGAGCTAGAGTCGGTGACGTTCCTGACCCATGGGCTCGTCTTCTCAACGAGTGTATCGACCAAGGACGGTCATACCAGGCAGAGGTTCGTGAGGTTACACCGGAGTATTGCAGAGTCAATATTCAGACGGGTGCTAGTGACGAATGATTATTGCAGGTGGCGCGTACCACGAGTTGTGCCAGTTTCCTCCGGACTCAGCTTTCTTCGGATCAGGTATACGAGCAGCCGCAGCTACTGAGACCACGGTCTCCTCTCGTAACCAACTCCACACCTGCATCGGCCCTGCCGACAAAGAGACACTCGAAACCTACGCGGCCACGTTTAACTTCGACGTCACCACCACCGAAATCCCGGAGACGGTCAGCTTCGACTATTTGCATAATCACTCGAACCCTGTGCTCTCTCCGGCCGAGGCAGCCAACTATAACCGCAAACTTTCAGGAGTTAGTGGAGACGCAATCTTGCGATTCGGACTGGTTGAAGGGACCGCGATTGTTTCCGGTAAGCGCGTCGTCTATGATCCTCAATCAGCGTCTCCCGTCCCGTTCAATGAAAATGGCTCAACTGCCGATGAACTCGCCCTCATCCTCAACCGAAACGAAGCCGAGCAACTGGCTGGAGAAGACGACTTAGAATCGATTTTCACAGAACTCATGGCAGGTACGACTGCCGCAGACGTAGTCGTCCTCAAGCGGGGAGCGAAAGGGGCAATTGTCAGAACATCCGGTATAACGACCAAAATTCCTGTTTTTCAGACGGAGTCTGTGTGGGGAATCGGAAGTGGAGATGTGTTCAGTGCGGTCTTTGCTGGGGAGTGGGCAGAAAACGGTGAAGATGCCGCAGACGCTGCACTAACCGCTTCAAAGGCGACAGCAACGTTCTGTAGACACCGCAGCCTGCCAATTTCCAGAGCGGTCGTCGAATCAGTACCCAACAGTGCTTCACCGACATTCATCTCACCGGATGCTACCCCTCCGACGATCTATCTGGCAGGCCCATTCTTCGACATTGGCGAGCGCTACGTTGTCGAAGAGGTCAAACACCTCCTGGAAAGCGAGGGAGCTGACGTGATTTCTCCCGTTCACGATATTGGTCGAGCCGCTGACTACGACAGTCCAGAGGAGGTAGCGCAGCAAGATTTAGACGCAATTGAACGGTCAGATCTCGTGTTCGCGTTATTGGATCATTTGGATTCTGGAACGCACTTTGAAGTGGGATATGCCCGGAAGGAGGGGACACCAGTTATCGGGTATGCGAATGATTTCGAGATGGGCAGTGAAACCATGATTCGCGGCTCCGGGTGTAAGGTGTACGAGGATCTGTCGTCTGCAATCTATAATGCGATCTGGAGGGCGTATGCCTGAATCCGTCCTATTGTTATCTGGTGGGCTTGACTCTGCGACACTCGCGTACACCCATAGGCCAGATCTTACAGTGACTGTTGATTACGGGCAGTGCTGTGCGGATGCAGAGATCCAAGCGTCAGCGCAAATCGCCGATCAGCTGAATCTTGAGCATGAGGTCATCGAAGTAGATTGTGAGAATCTCGGTGCTGGTACAATGGCGGGCCAGCAGGAGACCGACCTTGGTGATGCTCCGGAGTGGTGGCCATACCGAAACCAACTCGTGGTCACACTGGTCGCAATGAAAGTCGTTCGACGAGGCGCAGACCGATTGCTTGTTGGGGCAGTTGCTGACGATCAGAGCCATGCTGATGGGGAGGCAGAATTCTTCGAGTTGATGGATTCGCTTCTCTCTTTCCAAGAGGGAGATCTCGGCGTTGTGGCCCCGGCAATCGATAGAACAACTGAAGAGTTCGTATGCGAAGTGAACCCACCTGAATCACTCCTTGGATGGACGCATTCTTGTACAGCATCCAACACCGCGTGTGGCGAATGTCGTAGCTGCAAGAAGCGGCAACGTGTTCTCACACGGGTCTACTAGATATAGTACGACCGCAAGGTGGGCCCACCAACGTGCCTTCTACCGGCGAAACTACCTCCATGATCGTTTGAGCGACGAGCCATAGAATTGGCATTGAGTTCGATACCCAACACCTCACCGTTCATACACGGACGAAGAACGGGCACTCATTCTCGAAGATATTCGGCCTGTTGGCGTATTATCGCCACTTCGACTCGATTGACGTTCGATATCGCAGTCCAAGCACGGACGTGTTACAGCACCGTTTGATATGTTGTGGTGGGTACTGGTCTCGTACGTTTTCGAGGTTCTGCTGGCTTTCAATGAGGTGAGTAAGAGCGGCATCAATGACGTCGCTACGAGGCGGGTCATCCGCGTCGTCACGAGCCACGATCTCGCTTGCTTGGTCAAAGAGTCGCTTCCGGTCGTCTGTCAGTTTGAGGCTAGTTCGATCGGTTGCCATGAGTCCTTTAAGTACCTGAGTATGCACGGGGGGTGGCAGTGCGTCGTTCTAAAGTGAACAAGAGTCCATTCTTTAAATAGTGGGTGCCGGCCGACGTCGTGACCTGCGCGGAGAATTGGCCCGAGTGGCGCGAACATATGCACTTGGTACGCTGGTGAGCCGACGTGAGGTGCATACATTCGGTCGGTCGTATACATTGACGCGCGACCCCGTGGGGTTGGCCTCGAAGACCCGGTTCCAAATGTCTGAGTTGCCATTCGTTTCGCATACAGACTGTTGCTCTTGGACTGCCGTATAAAATTGGATAGTTACTCAAATCGTGTACCCTGAGTCTGTAACAACGACTCAAATCCTGAAAATCGTCAGTAACCTGCGGGCGTCGCCTGCTCATCATCACTACCACCGTCCCCCGAGTCACTGCCATGGTCGTTGTTCTCTCCCTGATCACTACGAATGACACGCGCGGCCTCTTCCAAGGACTCCACTGCCATGATGTCTGCCCGGACTCGGCCGTCAACTTCCTGCTCGTAGTACGTGCGGCGCTGTGGGCACATATTGCGCATCACGCGCTTCTCGACCCTGTCATCTAGCGACTCGCGCAACTCACCCACAGGTGGGAGTTTGTCCGCAACCTTCACGAACGGCCTCTGTCCACCCCGAGTCGGGTTGTCGGCTTGCACGAGGAGCATGTCCTGCCCGCTGCGGAGCGATTTGTAGTCGCCGTGCACGTCCACTAGGATGTCGTCAGGCAACACAGGATCTTGGTCGTCCATCCAGTACCCGACTCGTTCTAGTCGGTCGATCGTTCGGTGGATGTCGTCGTCAACATCGAGTCCTGCGAGCGCGTTGCGGATCGCGGCGTGCGCTTCGCCGCGGTCGTCGTCTGCACTGACGTGTTCGGTCGCCATGAGCGCTTCATTAGGGGTGTACCTGTACTGGGCTGTGACGGTTGCTCGCGCTGTGTTGACTGCGACCTTCACATCTTCGTCGCCGTCTGCACAGTTGATGGTGATTTTGACGTACTTGGTCTGGGTGTGGGTTATCGAATCGATATTCCTGGTCATTGGTCGATGTCGGTACTGACGGCGAATCTGAGCGTACTCTGCCGGTCGTCACACGTCTCCATAAGGGGTCGTGAAAAGCTAACTGAGCTCCCTGTTACGATTCGATCAGATGGCCGAATTCTTCAAGGATAATCTCGGCATCAATCGAGTGGTCCTCGCACCAATCAACGGCATCATCTTCCGACAACACGGTGATCTCTTCGCCGCCTGACTTGCCATTACTGTGTGACGTCGCGTACTTCGTTGCTGCGCCGCCAGCACCGTGCAGGAAGTACTCGCCATCATCCGTTTTGTAAAGTGCCTCTACCAGGTAGTAGAGGTCACTTCGGTCTGTGTTGGGGGCGTGTTCTGCAATCTCTTCTGCTGCGTCTGTATCGTACAGCTTTCGGTCGATTATTTGTCGCATCGCAAAGTGGCATATGAGACACCTTTGAAAAAGGGTTAGCCCTCAGTGGGAGACGACCCCCAGTGAGCCCACTATGCCTACAAATTCCACACCCACACGCCCGAATTATTCGGCGCAAGGGTGGATTTCGACAGCCGAGTCTGTAATGAAATTTCTGGAATCGCTGGGCGGAGGAATGATGAAATGGAATGTCTGTTAGAATCCTTTGGGTATCCCTCACGCATAGACTAGTGGCTCTGTTGAAACCCTCAGCAGTTAACAGATTCTGGCGAGGGTTGGCGAATCAAGAGAGGGCACACAGATGGTCGTTATCTGAAGTCTCCTATCAACATAAACGACTAATGCGCGACGTAGAGTAACCGTCATTCATGGGTTATCAGTCTCGGACAATCAAGCAAGTTCTACCGGACATAAACGAGTCCATCTTTCTGCCGGCAATCCAGCGGGAGTTCGTCTGGGATACCGAACAGATCGTTCAACTCTTCGATTCCGTTCTCCGCGAGTACCCTATCGGGTCGTTCATTTTCTGGAACCTCAACGGAGAGTTCGCAGACAACCAGATCAAGTACTACTTCGTCCGAAATCACATCGAGGATAGCATCTACCCAGACGATTTCGACAACGTTCACCACCGGAATCCGAAGGTCCCCGAATACGAGCAAATCCCGGACTCCGTTTCACTCGTCGTTGACGGCCAGCAGCGCCTTTCCTCCTTCTACATCGGGCTCCAAGGAACATACGTTGAGAAGCAGAAGTACCGGCAACGGAAGAATCCCGACGCCTGGACGCGTAAACAGCTGTATCTCAACTTGCTCTCGAACCCTAACAACCAGACTGAGGACCATCTGAAGCTCCGATACGACTTCAGATTCAAGGAGCCCGATCCGACACAGTCTGGTGAGGAATACTGGTTCCGTGTCGGCGACATTCTGGAGATCGATACGCTGGAGAAGGCGATGACCCGGGCGAACGAAATCGCATCCGAGTTAGAGGGAGTCTCCGATGCACAGGAGCACTACATCCTCAAGAACCTCACCACTCTCTACAATGCTGTTCACGCCCGAGACATCGTGAACTACTACGAGGAAGGAAACCAAGATAACGAGCGAATTCTGGATATCTTCGTCCGGGCGAACGAAGGTGGTACGCAACTCAGCAAGTCCGAAATCCTCCTCTCTATTGCCACGTCGTACTGGGGGTCAGATGAAGAGAACCCCATTGACGCAAAGGAAGAGATCAACAGCTTCGTCGGAAACCTTAATCAGGCGTATGTGGACGAGGGCTACGACTTCGGTAGCGACTTCGTCCTGAAATCCCTCCTCGTTGTCGCTGACCTCTCCGCCGAGTACCAGATCCGCACATTCACGCACGAGAACCTGGCGTTGATGAAAGAGATCTGGGCGAACGGAGTCGTTCAAGATGCGATTGAGTCCACCGTAGACCTGATTAGCGACTTCGGTATCACCGGCCGAAGCCTGACGAGCCGGAATGCGCTCATCCCGTTAGTCTTCTACTTCTACCACAACGAGAATCCCTCCCTGACGACGGATTCTCAACTCGGTGTGCAGGTTCGTCCGCGAATCCTCGAATGGCTCTGCTCTGCGCTCCTCAACAGCAACTTCAACTCCCGGCCAGACCAGATCATCGAGGACGCACGTGATGCCATCAAAGAGGCGGACGATAGTCAGTTCCCACTAGAACGGATTCAGCGTGAAATCAGGACGCGTGGGAAAGCCGTTGGCTTCAGCCAGGAAATCGTAGAAGACCTGTTCGAGGAAACGGACTACAACAGCACGAAGATCTACCTGCTCTTGTCGGTCCTCTACTACCCAGACCCTGCCCACGACGATTCATACGAAATTGACCACATTTTCCCGCGGAGTCTCCTTGAAAAAGACAACCTCATCGAGAACTACGGATTCGAGCCGAGTAAGGCCGAGCGGTACGCTTCCCTGCGTGATCACGTTGCGAACCTCCAGTTGATTGAGGAGAACCAATCGAAAGGCGACCAAGCGTTCGATGAGTGGATTTCAACGCGGAGTGACCAGTACTACGACCGCCATCACATCCCGACTGACGAGCGTCTGTACGAACTAGAGAACTTCCCCGAATTCATCGAGCGACGCGAGGAGATGCTTCGAGACCACATCATCAGCACCTTCAGCTGAACACCACCCTCCAAGAACGCTACACTAGTTCCTGTACCTTCGACTGAAGGTGATTGTACGCTACTTCGGCGGTCTCGGCATCCTTCGCACCTGTAATCACCAGCTTCCCGTTAGCGAACACTAGTAGTACAGCACCGATGCCCTCGGGCCGATAAACCAGACCCGGGAACTGCTCCGGCTCATACTCCGTTACTTCCAACCCCAACCCGATTGAGAGAGCATTCAGAGAAACCATCTCATTGAGCATCGCAGTACAGACCACGTTCTGGACAGTGAACCCGGTCTGTTGAGCTTCGTCGGTGATTCCCAACTCTGCGAGGGCTCTCAGGAATCCATCGTTCGTCTTGCGTAGTACCTCCTCACTGGGGCAGCCGCTGATGATGTACTTCCCGCTCCGATAGACTGTGATGAGCGGCCCACCTTCTTCGAGACGAACGTAAAGACCGTGGTAATTCGACGGGTCGTACTCCAAGTACGGTGTAGACAAGTCGCCTTCCAATGCTTCGAGATCCAGCTCCACGCCAAGATCGCCGGAGCCGACGATGTTCGCAATTTCGACAGTCATCGGTCACCTGGAGGACTGCCGAGGACGAAGGACGCAGTCACCAACTGCGGTTCTTCTGGGGTGACGTGCTTTTCTTCCTCCAATCGGAATAATTCCTCGTCGCGCTCACGACGAAGCGACTCAAGTTGGCGTTTCGCGTTCCCGATTGGTGCCGACATGTCTTTCCCTTGCTCGTCCTGCTGTTGATAATCCTCAAGGCGGTCCTTCCATTCGCTGATCTCCTCCTCGAAGTGTTGCTCGGCGTGTTGCCGCTTGATCTCTACCTCTCGTTCCCGTTCCTCACGTGCTTCGCCGGCAAACGATTCGACTTGCTCCCACGCTTCCATCTCCGCGACACTGTGCAGGTCTTCTGCCATCGACGTAAGTCGGTCGAGGGGCGGTGTCGAGACGACCTCCTCTGGCGGGACCGTGTCCACGAACTCCGGCTTCTCTGTCCTCACGTCGCCTTCAGCCGTGACGTAGAGCGGAACCAGTTTCTCGGTGACTGCCTCTCCCGCCCCAGAGACGTATCCCAGGCGGTACGTGAATAGGATTCCGGGTGTGGGTTCGCCGTCCTCTGCGACCTTCACAGCGACCTGTCCCCCGATGCGATTCGAGTCCAGACAGAACTCGATAAGCGACTGCACGAGCGGGTGATCCAATGCGATGAACTCGACGTCGTCCTCTTCCATCGCTACCTGGCGAGTGAACGTCGCCTGGTCGTATCGTCCTGCAACCTGGTTGCCGCAGAGGACATCTGGAACGTCAAGCTGGAACACGTCTCCGCCAGCACGGGCCGGACCAGGACGAACACCTCGAATGTCGCCGCCGAATTCGTCGAAGAACTCGCGGACGAGCACTTCGATGTCGTCCTCACTGACGTCGCCGTGTTGACTTCGCTCAATTACATCGAGAATCTCCTCGTCCTCGTCGGAGAGGTCGAATCGGTTCCGGATGAGGAACTCGTTTTCCACGGTCTCCAGTGCATTCTTCCGTTCTTCGATGGCCTCGTCGATGTCGGCGACAACTTCATCGGAGGGACGATCTTCGGCGATGGCGGCCATGATCGTGTCATCGAGATCGACGTCTTCCAGCACCCGACCGAGAACATCCGAACGCATCCCGAGGTCGGACTCAATCTGGTTCGTCTTCTCAACCAGCAGGTTCAGAATCTCGCTCTCTCGGGTGTTCTTGAAGAAAAGATTCCGAATCTCTACGGTTCGTTCCTGCCCGTAGCGGTGGAGACGCCCCATTCGCTGATCGATCCGGATCGGGTTCCACGGGAGGTCATAGTTGACCATGATGTGGGCGAACTGGAGGTTGAGACCCTCCTGTGCCGCGTCGGTGGCGAGCATCAAGTTGGCCTCATTCTCGAACTTCTCCATCTCTTCCCGCCGTCGATCTTGGTCTAAGTCGCCGTAGACTTGGGCGATATCGTGATCGTCGAACACCCTGTCTCGGAGGTATTCGAGCGTGTCCGTGTACTCTGTGAAGATGAGTATTTTCTCATCAGGGTCGTTGGACAGGATGCGATCGATAAACTGCTTGAGCAGCTGGGCCTTCGAATCAGTCTGGATGCTCTTGGCCTGCTGCCAGAGCTGCTTCACCCGATCAAGTTCTTCCTGTATCTGCGAACGATTCAGTGTGACCGTGACCGTTTCCAGGGCCTCTTCGATGCGCTCACGTTCGGTGTCGGTCAGTGTCTCGGGTTCGGTGCTATACCGGGGGATCAACTGCTGGACGTCGTCGGGAAGATCTTCGGCAACAGCGTCGTTCTGGATGGCGCGCATTCGGTTCTCCAGAGACTTCTGAATCGCGTAGATGCTGGAGACCAGCCGCTTCTGGTAAATGACCATCGTGAACCCTGCGGCTTGGTTCTCCTCCTGTTGAGCGAGATTGTAGTACTCGCGGATGTACTCAGTGACGTCGTCGTAGAGCTTCCGCTCAGCCCGGGACATATCCACACCGAGCGCTTCGATGTTCTTCTCGGGGAACATGCGCGTCCCGTCGGTGTCGTGCATGTCGTCCTTCAGCCGGCGAATCATCAGATCATCCAGTGCGTCTGGATTGATCTGTGACTCGTGGCTGAAGCGATATGGATCAAGCAAACTCACGAGGAAGTAGAACTGATCGGACTTCCCTTTGTGAGGGGTTCCGGTCATCAACAGGAGCGCGTCGGAATTTTCGGCGACGGCTTCACCAACAGTGTAACGCTGGGTGCGTTCGATGGAGTCGTCGCTTCCCCGGCGAGCAGTCAGGTGGTGTGCCTCGTCAAAAACGGCGACGTCCCAAGACTCGTTGAGATTATCGAGCGCATCACGAACCGAGACCCTGTCCGACTCGGGGTCATCGTTCGTTTGCTTAGCGAAATCGATTGAGGTGATGATGAGATCCTCTTGCTCCCAGACGTTCTGGTTTGGGTGGGACTGACGGTGGTTTTCTACGGTTTCACGGTCGTAAATGACGAAGTTACGATCAAACTTCTCGCGCATCTCCTCCTGCCACTGCACGGTGAGTGGCGCTGGTGCGACGATAAGCACCCGCTCGGCACGACCACGGGCGATGAGTTCCTCAATAACGATGCCGGCTTCGATAGTCTTCCCGAGACCGACTTCGTCCCCGATCAGGTAGCGGTGATCGTACGAGTTCAGGATCTCGTAGGCGGCCTGAACCTGATACGGCTCGATCTCGATACGGTTGTTCGTCAGCGACAGGAACCGGTCGTATCGGTACGCGAGATCGAGGCGGGTCGCACGTTCCCGAAGGTCATGGTGGATGGGCGAATCGATCTGTCGGGCTGCGAGGCGGTCAATGATAGAGTCGATCCGCTCGATATGGGGCAGGCCACTCGGGAGTTTTCGGAGTTCACCCTCCGTGGTGTATACGTGGAGGAGCTGGCCTCCATTCGGGCGGTCTTCGATTTTCGTGATCTCGCCCTGTCCGCCGGCGAACTTGACGTGGTCGCCAACCTCGAAGTCAGTCATTCCGACACAGAGGCCTCAACAATCTCTATTTCGTCATCAGTCAAACCATAGAGTCGATAGACTACCTGATTAATAATATCATCAGTGTTCTCTGCCTTAGTTAGAAGATCATCTGCTTTAGCTCTGATTTTAAGATAGCGATCAAAGCTACCTTCAATATCCGAGATGACAGGCAGAGTCAGAGATTCTAAACGATCGACGAGTGAGTTAGTCTTAGTAGCGTTTTCTCTAAACTTCGCAACGCCATCATCCCGTTCATTAACGATGTGAGGGACAAACTCGCTAATGAGTTGTTCATAATTCTCGTCAAGGCCAACAAACTCCAAAGCTGGCATTAATTCTGTTTCTGTGTATCCCCATTGATCTGTTTCGTATGCATCCTCATCCTCGGGCTTATACCGGGCACTGGCTTTGATCGTGAGTTTAGATCGATCCCTGTCTACACTAACTCGCCCGACTCGAAGACTATCTCGGGTACTACTGGTCTCAGACACAATTGTATTAGAAACATCGGAAGGTGGTTGATATCCTTGTATCTGGTGTAGGGAATTCCCCTCTGAGTAATTTCCAAGGTGGTCAGACAGATCTAAGTTGAGTGATTCATACTGGTTTTGTGCCTCAATCCGCTCATTTACGAGGTAGCACAAGAGGTTGTAGACGGTCGATTCTTTCCCTTCCTCTGCTAACTCAATCGCGCGTTTGCGAATTACGTCATACTCCTGGTTCTGATATCGTTCTTTGACATTCTCAAGTTCTGAAAGGTCTCCCTCACCGGTGTCAACTTCGGGGATACCAATTGGCCGGAGATATCCCGTTTTGAAACGGTAGTACCCCCCTCGCAACACATGACTCGTATTGCTGACATAGAACCAAGTCGTTGCAGAGTTCAGCACTGCCAAGAGATATTCGAGATCATAGTCTGTTTCCGAAGCGGTGATGCTGTAAATGACCGAGGTTGAATAGTTCCCACGACTGTCTAGCGTGAAACTACAGTTATCACTAATCTCTGGAGTGATGATTTTCTCTTTTTCATGTTCGTGGAGGCTTTTTGGATAGGTATACGCATACCAATCATCTCCATCCATACTTCCTCCATCCCGACTTTCCAGAACAGACCGATTCTCCAACAGGTAGTCCCAAACTTTCGGTGATTTACTCTTAATCTCTTGAGGAGACATCAAGGAATATCCATCCTCAGAGGTGTGATACGGGAATATCAAGACTTTACGATTCTCAGGAGTCTCGTATCGATTTACGTCTTCACCTTTGAGATAAGGAACAAGTATCTCCTTAGAGAATTCATATTCCTCCTCGGTTTCTTCGGATGAGACGGTGACCTGATCTTCTGTTTCTTCAACAAGATTGACTGCGTAGACAGAGTCTTTACTAGTTTGAATACCCACGAAGATCTTGTCCGATAACTCTTCAAGAGGCGTGCATTCTTCCATTTTTTCCACAGCCCCTAGTTCAGCAGGGGATAGCAGAATCCAAGGTTCCTCACCAATCCGTTCGGACGCAAGATCAGATTCATCAAGGGTGGAAAGATCACGGGGATCTTCTCTGATTTTCTTATATGAGAACTTATCTCTATCTTGTCCAGATAAGAAGAGGAGGCAGGTGTATGTTGTTGCTGCAGAGCCGAAGACCTGATAATGTCCCATATCAACCACTTCCCGCAGTGCTGAACGATCCGCAACGTAGGATCGGACAGCCTCACCGAATTCAGCCTGCATGAACTTATGGGGTACAATGTAACCCTGCTCACCATCTTTGCTCAGCAGAGAGTGCCCTTTTTCAATAAATAGCGCATAAATATCATAATTCTTATACGAAGAGTTAAACTCCGTCTCGAAGTAAGTGGGTAGACTTTCGTCCGCTTGACGTATGGTCTGAATTCGCATGTATGGCGGATTTCCAATAACTGCATCAAATCCACTGTCCCCTTTCTTATCTCCATCATTATCGTAGAATACTTCGGGATATTCAAGTTTCCAGTGGAAATAATGGCCCTCAGATGCCCACTTTTGCGCATCAATGAACCACTGAGAACTACTTAGGTTCTCCCACTCATCATCATCTTCTAAAGCGCCCGCCATCCGTTGGTACGCATCTGAAGGGAGGTTATCTAGTCCGAAGTCCTCAGCGGTGTGTACGTTCGCCATCGCTTCCAGTCGCTGGCGGAGTTTGTTCCGCTCGAACTCGTCATACTTGGACTCCATCTCCTTGACGTCCGCAAGTTCCTGATTCTCGATAGCGATGAAGTCCTCGTAGATCCGCATCAACTGTTCAATCGTCCCTTTCCGAGCCACACCGAAGTCCGCGAGCGACGCATTTTGATCGTCGCCACCACCCTCGGACTCCAGTTCCTCGATCTCCTCAATGTCACTCCCAACGAGCGAGTTCCCAGTCTTCAGGTGGTGGTCAAGGAACGCGAGTGGCTGTTCAGCGGCAAGCGTCCGAAGCCAGAGCGACACTTTCGCCAACTCAACAGCGAGTGGATTCAGATCCACACCGTAGATGCAGCGCTGGGCGACCTGCCGGCGTGCCCAGTTGATGTCATGCTCTTGATTAACTGTCTCGATACCCTGCTGTGCAGCCTGCCGCTCCTGAGCGTCGATGATCTCCCGGGCCAGGTAGTCGATGGCGCTCGTGAGGAAGTGCCCGCTCCCCATTGCCGGGTCGAGGATCTTCAGGTCGAATATACGATCGGCGAACTCCGCAGCGAAGCCGCGATCTTCACCGCGGGCACTCTGGCCGGCGAGGTCCACCCGGATGTCGTCAACCAACGGTTCGAGCGTGTTTTCGACGATGTATTCGACGACGTACTCCGGGGTGTAGTACGACCCAGTGGCCTTTCGCTCACCACTGCCTGTCGTCAGGTACACTTCGCCCTCTTGCACGACGACGTCGTCGGCATCGCCGGCGCTCACGTACTCGCCATCATCCAGTGACAGCGGTTCATCCGCGACATTGAGCTGGTACTCAAGGAGGCCCTCGTAAATACTCCCAAGGTGGCGAACATCGAGTGAGGAGTAATCGACGAAGATCTTTCCACCGCCGTTGCTGTTCTTGCTCCGGGTGAGAAGTTCGACGACCTTAGCCAGGTAGGCGTCGCCGACGTCGTGATTGGCGAGGAACCGTGCTTCCTTGCTGTCGTCGTCGTCCGGATCGGTCCGGAACAGCCCACCGTTGTACGCCGGAATGTAGAGGTCTTCCTCGGGGATGCCACGTGACTTGCTGCCCTTGTCGATGAGCGAGAACAGTTCGTCCAGACGAGCCTGAAGGTTGTCTTGCCAATCACGGTACTTTGGATCGCCACTATCGAGTTCTTCGGCGACTTCCTGTTTGAGAGCGTTCAGACTGTACTGTTGCTCGTAAATCTCGTTGCTTGTATCCAGCAGCTCACGGCCTTCGGCTTCGGCGTACAGGACGAAGATGAGGCGGTACAGGTAGATGAGCGAACTATCGTGAATCAGTTCAAGATCCTCTTCGTCAAGATCGTTCTCAGGGTACTGGAGGTATCCCTCAGAGAGGATCTTGATCGCCTCGTAGATGTTGTCCTGTAGGTCCTCCCCCAACTCTTGGGCGAAGACGTTGGACTCGCCGTAGACGTCGTCAAGGAAGCAGTCACCGCTGCTGTCTTCGAGGAATGCTTCGTGACGGAAGAAGAGGTAGAAGTACTTGAAATCCTCAAGATCACCCTTCTCCAGAATCGTCGGCAGGTCAACCTCGTAGTAGGAGTCGAGACGGTGGCTGGTCGGTCCGTAGTACAGCCGCCACTTCTTCCCGTCGGTTAGGACAGCCCACTGTGCAGCATCCACTTCCTGCAGGTAGACGTGGATCTGGTAACTGGGGTTCTCGAAGTCACGTTCGTGTTCACCGCTTCCGCGAGTGTCGAGGGGACGGCCCCATCGTTTCGCGTCCGCAACAGCGACGGAATTCTTGTAGAAGTCTCCGCCCTCATCACGGCGTTCGAAGGCGTCCCGTGCAGCTTCTTCAGTCTCGAAGAACCCGTAGTCGGGTCGGCGCTGCGTTCGATCAGTGCTCTCCTCAACCTCGAACGGAATCCCCAGTTTCCGGAACATCGGCCGGATGAATTTCTCTTCGAGCTGGGACTCATTCCGCTTCGGGGCGGTGTCCTTCTCACGCTCCCAGAGATCCATAACGTCATCATAGGCCTCCTGGAGTTCTTCGTCGCTGACCTCGTCCCATTCTTCGGTCTCGGGGAGGTGTTCGTCTAAGTAGTAATTCGAGAACAGGTCACGGTTCGTACGGTAGGTGAGTGCCGTTTGCATGTTTTAAGCGGGGGTGACGATTAGGAATTCTTCTGCGTCTTTGCTGTCGATGATTGCATGGGCGACTTCTTTGGCATCAACGACGTCCACGTCAACCGCATCGCCGATGTCGATGCCGAGTTCTTCCAGTTCAGACCCGGAAACATTGATCCGGCCTGAATTCCCGGTGTTACGCCCAACCTGTTTCCGAGTCATTAGTGATGACGTGGATTCGTCAGCCCAACAATATAGTCTTTACTTAGACTGTCTCGCAGCCCCGGTTACATCTCGTATTGATGCTTAGTGGGTAGTGTAGGCGATTCATACGCCCAATCCACTTCCGTACACTGTGAGCCAACAGCCAAGTTAGTATACGAAGAGCGACGAACTGATACAGATAGTCGATCCAAAAACTGACGATGGAAGATATTCCGCAGCCGTCGAATGATCCGTATTCAGTCGGCGATCACGTCCAGATTTATCTTGCTTCTGACGATCCCGATAATCAGTATCATAGCGTCGTCTGCGAGGTCGTCGAAATTCACGAAGATAATCTTGGGAAGGAAACCGGGCGAAATACAGACGCATACTCCTATACACTGTGTGACGTAGAGACGGGCGAAGAATTACCCATCTCATTTCGGCACCACGATTTAGTACCGGCTGAAAGTAGATAGTTGGTCCTACGGAAGAGCGTAGACACGGTTACAAAAGAGATACACCGCCGAACCAGTGACGAGTGACGGCCGCATACCACTACGGCAGGGAGTAGGTCACGGCCCCACCACGGACCGGGACCCGTTCACTCTCTCTTGCCGGGGAACGCCGCCCCCTACGGGCGGCAGTTTGTCGACGCGCTCCTACTGTCTTTAAAGGTGGCATATTCAGCTGCCTGGTGAGTCGATAGGCGCAGCGCACACTACATGCCACGACGGCCAGTCTTAGATTTGTGAGACTGGCGTGTCTCGGCACATCGGACTGAAATCCGTTCTTCATCGTATTCAACGGGCGTGCTGGGGCACAGTGTCCGTTATGCACAGACTCGATCGTTCTTTCGTATTCGAATAGACCGACACAGGTAGGTTCGACCGGCCGAACCGACGTACGTACTCGGGTACGTACGCGACCACGTACATCATCACGTACGTATGCCCTTACGTACGTGCGTTAGCCATGGATATCGGACTGACGAGTGGACGGTCACGTCATCGGACATGGCCGGTGATTCCTGCAAGAGAGGTGACACTACCGGTGAGGGGAGGGGGTGTGTCCGGAACTCTGCTTAGTCTTTGAACGCGTCGCGGTGACGGGTGGGCGCCTCCTCCATCGACCACGGGGGTTCGAACTTTTCGAGTTGCTGTAAGAACTCGCGTCTTTCTGCAGGGGTGAGGTTCGGGACTCCTTGGGGTCGGTCGCTGTCAGTCATGTATGTTGTTTTATCCATTCTCCTTGTCTTCCGATTGGTCTGGAGAGTCGTCATATCCGTGCGGGACTGCCCCGCCAGCTAATTCCTCCCCACTACTGCCATCGTCGGGCATACCCGAGTATCGTTCTAACTCGCCGTATTCCTCCTCTTCTCAGTCGTCAGCGTTGTCGGTGTCGGTCATACTGTCTCTCATTTTCATTGAGGATATAAAATTCGCGTCCGTCCGCATGTCACTCCCATCAGATGCGGCCAAAGCGTTGGGGATTGAGAGTGGCGATGAAATCGTTGTCGTCATCGATGGTGAAGGTGGCGTCCGTATCGAAGAAGTCACTGAGTACTTCGGTTGACAACACCAATGGTATCGGGCACACTGTGTTCACTATTCGTGTTATTCAATCTGTGTTCCGGGGGATTCGGCGGTCACCTCCTGCTCCTTCGTTGGTGTAACTGGGGCGACCCGTCCGGCGACCGGCGTCGT